>JAAUYH010022606.1_pt1 | contig 27907 bp, 24 predicted proteins | sample 7278061 | NCBI WGS metagenome assembly JAAUYH01 (sample SAMN14350203, study PRJNA611818) | marine sediment metagenome | isolation source: surface marine sediment (0.6m) | place: French Polynesia: Moorea | collected 2018-08
CCCGAGAAGAACGTGAGTAGGTGTTTGCTCATATCGAGAGGCCTCAGAGTACATGGCGTGCGATCATCACTGTGAGCATACCCGCAGTCATGAAAGTGATAGTTGCTACAATGGATCTAGGAGAAAATCGGCCGATTCCACATACACCGTGACCGCTGGTACAGCCACCGCCTAGCTGTGTGCCAATGCCGACCAATAATCCGCTTACAAGCAGCATCCCATGACCAGTGGGGATGTCGTATTGCGTTGGCAATGTGTGCGGAAATACAATTGCTAACACAGCGCCACCAGTGAGGAGGCCCAGTAAGAATGTTAGGCGCCATGATCGGTCAGCTGTGTCTCTACCCAATACAGCGCCATAGATACCGCTTATGCCGGCGATCCGGCCCAGAACAAGCAGTACCGTCGCTGCGCTGGCTCCGATCATGAATCCGCCAAGAAGTCCTTGCACGACGTTTGTACTATCCATGGAGGTGTTTCCTCTGTTGCATGAAGCTGACTATATGCATGCTGCGTGCCGGTTCTGATAAAGGGGCCATGACGAAGGTATTGCGCAAATGACGCAGCATCGCACGCTGTAGCGATCAAATATAATCATACAGAGGTCGCATAGCGCTTGCACGCCGCAACACATGTTGCGACATCTGTTTGCGACGCATCCACACGATCATGTTGACCCCGCTCTACGGCAGTTGAGGCCACGTGAGAGCCATGGTCGCGTTATAGGGGCATCTGAGAACCACATACATGCGCCGTCGTCGCGCTACGTTGGCCGTGGAGGGGTTGCTTCATCGTCGCGATATCGACTCTTCAGCACTATGTCGCGGCGCGGCCTAACTTACTTTCTCGCCGTCTGCTGGCAGCGCAATGGCTTTTGCATTGCCGGCCTATTCTTAGCAAGGCCCAAGTCAAAGCCCAAAGAAGATGATGCTGAATGATATAGCGGCGGCTGTGTGCGCTGGGCACATCATCTATATCGGGCTATCGTAGGGCTTTTCCCATAGTGAACAAACTACCAGATGTATGGGTCCAAGAGGCTTCCTCGTCAGCGAGCGGTTCCATTAATAGACGTTCTTGCCTAACGACAGAAAATCCCGCATCTTCGAATGCCTGCCACCACTCTCGGGACGATAAGAGATGCATGGATACACCTAATTCATCAGGCCAGTGATGAGTGGCAGTATTTTCTCGGTAATAGCCGATGATACAGGCAAAGTGTCCATTGGGAGTGAGCATGCCGTGAATTGCTTGCAAGACAGCAGCAATATCGGGCATGTAATAAAGTGACTCTACCGACAAAATGGCATCGAATCCGACCTGATTTAGATCATTCACCGGAAAGCTGCAGCGACGAAAGCGCGCATTGGGCAATCCGGTCGTGAGTTCGCGGGCCAGTGTTATCATATAGCTGGAGACATCGAGTCCGAGTGCATCCACCGACCCTGATGTCTCCGCAGCCCAGCGGACGGCGTAACCGTTACCGCAACCGATATCGAGAAATCGATGCCCCGGTTGGACGCCAAGGGCTTCGAATGCAACTCTAGCCGCAGCTTGATGGGATTGTTCCATTCGCTCAGCGCGGCCGCTTTGTGCCCAATCGTCGAACACATCGCGAACCCGCACAATTTGTTGGGTTCTGCGAAAGCGCCTCATAAGGATATGAGAATTCTAGGTTACCAAGAGGCATTCTGGCAAGAGAACGAATGCCTCACAGGCTACAAAGTAGTTGCGGAATGAGCTGATATGCCAATCCGACCAGTTGTGATGACTAATCGGATTGGAGTGCGACTGAGAGTATACTTCACTACCGTAGTGTTTGGCGCAGTGTTTGGTGTAGCATGAGGCGTTAGCGGCGACTGCGACGACGGCGGCGCACCTTGACGCGCGGCGCTTCCTCCTCTTCCTCCACCTCTTCAGCCGAAACCGGATAATACTCAGTGGCTCGTTTTTGCCCCTCTGTGCGGACCCGTTCCGTGGCGAGAAGCTTCTTGATGGGGAGCGCCAGGTCGCGCGTGGTCGTCCCCATCGCCCTGGCGATGGTTTCCATGCGCTGTCCGGGATTCGCCTGAATGTATTCTTCTAGCGCTTCGACGGTTCGGGCGATTTCATCTGCAGAGCGCTTGCCGCTGCGTGTGCGCGCGCCGTCGAGGGGTAGGCGTGTTTGTCCCCAGCTGCCGGTATCTACTTGTTCGCCGTGATAGAGGGCTGAAGCGAGGGCTTCGTAGGCTACCTGCTTGGCTAATTCCGTGATATCGGAGACAAAAGCTTCGATTCTTGCGTCTATTTCACTTTGTATGTCGAGCATGGGCTCGTTCCTTATTAGTTTGTTGGCGGGCAAGCTATGTCACAACATAGATGCCCAAGCAATAGCTGAAGTTTTATAGCCGACACAAAATATGTCAAAAAGAGTGGAAGTATCTGTGAAGCTTAGCAGACACGGATGACGGTGACTGAAATATCTATTGGCTATCCGTATCGAGACTCAGCATCAGGAAGTATTTTACGGACGAGTCTGACAGAATATCGATATTTTCGTCGGTGCGTCGAACTACAGGAATTGATCTCCGCACGAAATTTGGCTCAGTAAGAGCTGAATTCAGCCCTCATACCGCCGCGATGAAATGAGAAATTACTAGTATTTTCGAGAGGATGGCCACGGTATGGCCAGTGCCTCACGGAGGTCGCGCAGGGGGAACGCAAAAAAATAGCGAGGTTTTTGCGTCCTCAAATTTTGCCTGCCTGACAGTGTAGTCGCTTGCGCTCTTTGGTGAGCGGCGAGAATGAAAATGTTTCCATTCAGCTTCGCACGGCGACCGAGGTAGGTTTTCGTCGATATAGAATGTAACTAGCGTACATTTTTGCGCCGGCTAGAACAGCGCTTTGAGACTTTCCTCATCGGAAATGATGACCTTGCGCCCCTCGGTGCAGATCCAATTCTGCTTCTTGAATTGCGAGAGGGTTAGAGATACCGTTTCCCTCGTCGAGCCAATCAGATTGGCGAGTTCTTGATGAGTAATCTTGAGAGCGACGAGTTTTCCCCGAGAGTCCTCTACGCCATATTCATCGGCAAGCTGCAATAACAACTCGGCCAGTTTTGAAGTAACATCGCGAAAAACTAACGTTTCCAGTTTGTTTTCGAGATCTCTTCGCCGCGTGGCTAGGAGGCGCGTCATCAGGAAGCCGAGATTGGCGTGGTTCTTCAATAGAGACTCGAAGTCGTCGCGAGAGACCTCGGTGACCATCGCGTTTTCCATGGCTTCAGCCATTTCTTCACGCGGGCCACCTTCGACCAAGCAGCCTTCACCGAAAATTTCGGATGGTCCGCAATAGCCAAGGGTCAACGCCTTACCGTCACGGGTCACTTTGGAAATCTTGACCCGTCCTCCATTGACGAAAAACAATGAGCTGCCGGGATCGCCCGGTAGATAGATAACCTCACGGCGTCGTATTTCCCGGAGCTCGACTCGCTCGGCCAAACGCGCGATGGCTTCTGGACCTAGAGAAACGAGCAGTGGGATCTTTCTGAGATACCATAGAGTCCGCTTGCTGTCTTGCACGAGCAAACTGTACCAGTCCTCGCAACACGCTACAAGAATGTTAGTTCACTTACTAAGCGGATTCTCACTTCGACCCAAGGTCCCATGCTGGTAAACTATGGATCAAATGCGGGCGAAAAGACTCGGAAATCATCGCCCAAGATGCAAGCGCCAATACACACTCAACGCTTGCCGCGCAGCAATAGCGACAAACCAGTCATCGTGCAGATGATCGTACCAATGCCCGTGGCAATAGGATATGTCTCGAGGAGCCCATTGGCCGCGGGGACGCGATTGACTGCCAGCGTGAGTGCGACAGCATTATTGACAAAATGACTGATAATACCGGGTAGGATGCTACCTGTTGCGAACATGATATAGGCCAGGACGGCGCCGAAAAGCGCGGTGGGAACGAGGCGAATGAGCGAAAAATGAAGCAGCGCAAATAAAGCAGCGCTCGCCATTACCGCGCCGACAACGCCCAAGCGCTTGCGCAGCGCACGGGCGATAACTCCGCGAACTAAGATTTCTTCGCACAGCGCTGGAGCGACAGCCATGGTCAGAATGACCAGCCAGTAGGGCGCACTGACCGCTATCTCGTTGAGTTGTTGCAGCTCCGTCTCGGGCAGCTCAAACCACTCAGAAAAGGGCGCACTCAGCCATAGATTAACTTGCCAGAAACCGGAGCCGAGGAGTATCGCCCCCACTATGACGCGCGGAGAGGTTGCCGTGATACCGAGACTGCGCGCGACGCGTCCGGGAAAGCGCAAGCGGGTGGCAATGATGGGGATGCCGCCGATGCAGGTGACTTGTGTAAGTAGTATCGCGCCAATGCCTAGCGATGTTGTGGCAGAGGCAACGAAGATCATGGCCACGATGGTGACCATGTATAATGAAAGAGCTTCACCGGAGGAGAATGAGGGCGCCTCTACGGCAGAGTTTGTTTCTGACGCCATGGTTGCTCGATATACGCGCCCATCATTACCTGAGATATCAATTATATAGACGGAATGGTCGGAAGCTCAAAGGCCGCAGCAGGGGAGTCCATTTACGAACGCTGCTCGATCTTGAGCTGCTGTGAGAATCGAATGCCGTTATCGACGTAATGGCGTGCCGATTGCTTGATCGACGCGATCTCTTGATCAGAGACTTGCCGAACCACCCGCGCAGGCGAGCCCATGACGAGCGAGCGATCGGGAATCTCTTTTCCGCCTGTGACCAGCGATCGAGCGCCGATGATACAGTATTTGCCAATTTTGGCACGATTGAGCACAACTGCCGAGATGCCGATGAGGCTGTCGTGACCAACTTCGCAACCGTGGAGCATGGCCATGTGGCCGACAGTGACGCCGCATCCCAATGTCAGCGGGATACCTTCATCGGCATGAAGGACGGCGCCATCTTGGATATTGCTGTCCTCACCCACTGTAATGAGTTCATAATCGCCACGCAAAACGGCTTGAAACCATACGCTGGCGTTGCGATGCATCACAACCGAGCCTATGACGCTGGCAGAATCGGCGACGAAGCAGGTCTCATGAATTTGCGCGCGGCGTTCCGCAATGCGGTAGATCATGGCAATCGGTTGAGCGTGATAGAATTAACCTGTTCTACCACAAATTATTGATTGCGCTGCCAGCGACGCATGTCTTCGAGATCACTATCACGCCGCTGCTCAGATACCTGTTTATCTTTGCATACAGTGCGAGGAAAATGCGTGCCGACCACGCGCTCCTGTTTGCAGACAACATCAGAACTCTTGGCCTCCTCGGCATCTGTCGATTGTGCTGTGGAAACGCAGCCGGTCATAGCGGCGAGCGCGAAACATACTGTGGTGTAGCGGATGATACGAAGCATGACGAATTAGACACCTCCTGCCTATCAGTGTAGAGCAATTTTGCCATGAGTCGGAGATGGAATGGTTTTCAAGTGCTTACAATTTGTCTTCCGCCGTACCAGTTTACGTCACGTTACTGAGAAGTCGCTCATAGGCTGAGCGCACTTCGCGGGTCCATTGGGCAAAGTCCCGCTGGAGAGATGATGCATCCAAGTACCCGATACGGCGGGCGAGTTTGTCGAGCTCCACCTCATTGCGCGGGAGCCGATGGACCGATTGATCGTGGACAATGCGGATACGGTGTTCAAGTGTGCGCAGAAAATGATAACCATCGATCAACAAGCTGCAGTCTTGTGGAGGCGCCAACCCCAGTGCGGCGGCATTTTCCAGGGCTTCTACCGTGGAGCGGGTGCGTATTTCCTTGTGGACATGACCATGGACGAGCTGTAGGTACTGGCTGGCGAATTCAATATCGATAATACCGCCTCGTCCTGATTTGATATCATGCTCATCACGACCGCCAGCCAGCTCACGTTCGATACGGTTGCGCATATCGGTCATGTAAGCGGCAATGTCGCGCGCCGATGTCGGCTGCCCTTGTCGATCCGCGCGATTCGCAGTATGGCCATATGCATATTCGGCCGCCGCCTGAGCCACGAGGTTACCGAGTGCAGGATCACCTGCCACCGGGCGTAATTTGATCAGTGCCTGTTTTTCCCAAAGCCGCGCCTCCCCCTGATGGTAATTTTGCCAAGCACGTAGGCTGGAGACCAAAAGCCCCTGAGACCCCGAAGGTCGCAGCCGCGTGTCTAATTCGTACAGACGGCCACCCGGGTGTAGAGTATGCAGCGCACTCATGAGTCGCTGGGCCACGCGCGTCATATATGTAACATTATCAATGGGTCGGGCTCCGTCGCTCTGACCGTCGCCTTCATAGACAAAGATGACGTCCAAGTCGGAGGCATAGCCCAGCTCGCGTCCGCCCAACTTACCTAGGGCCAAGATCGCCAGGGTTGCGATACTGCCGCTCGTCGAGTCGCGCGGCACACCGTGTCGTTCCTCCATGGCCTCGCATATCAGCTTCAAAGCCTGGTCGAGAACAATTTCGGCCAAAGCGGAAAGTTCGGCTGATACCTCGTGACAGTCGAGATCGCCACCGACATCTGCCAAACCGATGCGAAGCAATTGGGCATTCTTGAAGGCGGCCAAGCGATTCCATTGCAACTCTTGATTATCCGAATCCGCCTGGCCGAGATCGGCCGATAGTTCTTCTCGCAGTTCCTGCGGCGAGCGCGTGGGACGGCGGTTGCCGATGTCGATCAGAATGTCGATGAGGTTGGGATTGTGGATAAAACGCTTGCTCAAGAACGCCGAGGTGGCAAAGAGGGCCAGCGTAGCGCGCATAATCGCGGGATTGACATCGAATAATTGCCAAACCGAAGAAAAACTACTGCGCCGGCCACAGATCTCGACCAGGTAGCCGAGGGCCTGATCGGGATCGGGGGAGGCCGCCAATTCCGCGATGAGCTCGGGCGCGATGCGGGCCGCGGGCCCTTTGCGCACGGGACTGAATGGGGACAGGGGCTTGCGGCGGGCGATGGTCAATAACTCACTCGCCCGCTCAGCGTCGCGAAAACCCATCTCGGCCAGGGTTGCAACCTCGCGATCTGGGCTCAAGCTACCTTCTACCAGGGCCAGTGCCGCGTCGGGCGGCTGGGGATCTGGCGCTCCCAGCGTGGCGAAGAGATGAGAGACTTCTTTGGTGAGTGCGGCCAAGGCGTCGAGAAACGACTGTGCATCGGCGTATTGCATCCGACGTGCGAAAAGATGGAGAGCGGTGGGCTCGCTGGGAAGTCGCTGGGTTTGTCGGCCGCTATCGAGCTGCAGGAGGTGCTCGACGTGGCGCAGGAAACGATAGCCATCGTTCAAGATTCGGTGCTCGTTCTCCGTGATCAGGCCGGCGAACATGAGCTTTTCCAAAGCGGCCACGGTGCAGCGTTCGCGCAAGCTGGGCCGACGACCACCGTGGACCATCTGCAGGGCCTGCACAAAAAATTCGATTTCGCGTATACCGCCGACGCCATTTTTTACGTCGAAGCCACTATCGATGCCTGCCGAGTCGAGCTCGGTCTTAATGCGCTGATTGAGGTCGCTGACCGTATCGATGATGTTGATCGAGATGCTGTGGGGGTAGATGAACGGACGCAGCGTATCCATGACTTCGCGCCCCAGGGATTGACTTCCCGCCGAGGGTCTTGCTTTGAGCCATGCCTGCCGTTCCCAAGGCCGTCCCCAGGTCTCATAGTAACGTTCCGTCGAATGCAGAGAGTTGGCGATCGCGCCCACCGATCCCTCGGGGCGCAGACGCAAATCGACGCGAAAGACTACATCATCCTCGGTGACATCGCCGATATCGCCGGTAACCTGCTTGCATAGCTTCGAAAAATACTCGTGCAATGAGAGCGAACCCGCATCGCCCTGGTCGGAGCTGTAGACATATATGATGTCGACATCGGAAGAGAAGTTGAGCTCTTGCCCACCCATCTTGCCCATGCCAATGACGACCAATTCGGCATCGCGTTCGCGACCATCGTCGTCGATGAATCGGGGCTTGCCGTAGCGCGCTTCGAGGTGCGCACTTCGGAAGCGAATGGCGGCATCAAAGGCGGCGTCCGCCAGGTGGGCGAGTTCGCGTCCAACCTCTCGCGGATTGCCCAAAGCCAGCTCGCGGGCTCCGAGTCGGACCATCTCGTCGGCACGAAAGCGGCGCAAGCGTTGGCGAAAATCATCTTCATCATCAGCCTGCTCGCTGAATAGCCATGCGGCCAATTCGGCGCCAATGACGGCGGCAGGCTTCTCCCTACGCAGGTATGCACTGCGGGCGACGCGACCCAAGCGGTGACCATCCCGGGCGAGTAAAGTGGCTAAATAGGGTGCTTTTTGGCAACAGAGCACGACGAGATCACGGGCTGCCGAGGGCAGTGAAGCCCACTCGATATGGGCGGCATCGAGAGCGGCGGCGACCCGCTCGAAGCGGCGGTGGGCATCCTCGGGGTCGGGTGCCCCGGTGCGAACGTCGATAGTCATGACAAAACCGTACCTTGACAGCGTGGGAATACCGATTTACGTAGTGCCTGAACTGTATCTGAATGGCGGCCTAAATGCGTGATTACTATGAGATTTTGGGAGTTGCCCGCGATGCCAGCAAAAGCGACGTCAAGCGGGCCTACCGCCGCCTGGCGATGAAATATCACCCCGACCAAAATCCCGACGATCCCGATGCGGAGGAGCGCTTTAAAGAAGCCGCAAGCGCTTACGATGTACTTTCGGACGAGCAAAAACGGGCCATCTACGATCAGTACGGCCATGAGGGCCTGCGCGGGGGCATGGCTGGAGGCGAGGGCTTTAGCGATTTCGAGAGCATTTTCTCGCGCTTTGGCGACATCTTTGGCGATTTCTTCGGCGGCCGCAGCGGAGGCCGCCGCGAACCCAGGGGCGCCGACCTCAAAGTAGAGCTGCCGCTTACGTTCGCCGAAGCGGTATGGGGCGGCAGCAAAGAACTCGAGTTTCCGCGCAACGAAACCTGCGAGACTTGCAGCGGTAGCGGTGCGAAGGAGGGGACCAAGCCGGAGATGTGCAAAGTCTGCGGCGGCAAGGGGCAAGTCCTTCATTCGCAGGGATTCTTCATGATTCAGACCACGTGCCCCGATTGCCGCGGCGAGGGCACCATCATCCGCGATGCGTGTGGCGACTGTCGTGGAAGAGGCGTCATACGCAAGCCGAGTAAGTTGACGGTATCTGTGCCCGCCGGGGTGGATAATGGTCAAACCCTACGCTTATCGGGCAAGGGAGAACCGGCATCCGGCGGCCGAGGTCGCCCGGGGAATCTCTTTGTGGTACTGCGCGTGGGTAAAGATGAGCGATTTTTACGCGATGGCGAAGATGTGCTCACCCGCATCGATATCAGCTATGTCAAGGCCGCGCTCGGTGGCGAGATCGAATTGCCTACCCTAGACGATGACTGCGAAGGCAATACCACCGTCGAGGTAGAGCCCGGCACCCAGCCGGGTGATGTGATGATACGGAAAGGCGAAGGAATTCCCCGGATTGGCCGACCTGGGCGAGGCAGTCAGGTAGTGCAATTCCAGGTGACCATTCCCAAGCGTCCGAGCAAGAGAGAACGCGAGTTGCTGCTCGAGTTGGCCGAAGAGACCGGCGAGAAGGTCAAGGCCCCAGAGGGAATGATCGAGGGCCTACTGCACAGGTTTAAAAAGTAGGGGGCTGACGTCGCGGGCAAAAATCGCGAGTATTCTCGGCTTTTATTTGCTTCGCTCACATAGGGTTCGTTAGGCTGGGCCACGTAGTTCAGCCAATGCCCTAAGCTCCGCCGCCGCCTTTGCTGGTTTGATGGCGATGCGTTCTTCTGCATCGATTATCGCGTCCCGGAGGCGTGCGTCACCTCGGCGTTACCTCAGCACGTGGGCCATCTCGGCATCAGCGTCGAGGTGGTTTTGTGGGGAGACTGGGACATGGCATGACGAAAAGTGTCCATGCAATGAATGAGCGTAATTGCCCCCGATACAGCATCCGTGACATCGCCGCGACCGCCACATACCCGGCGTTTGCTTTGGCCACCATTGCGCTGGCCATGCACAGTGGTTGCGGCAAAGACCAAAGCAGCAGTGCAACGCAAGAGCACTCGTCGTCAGCCTCGGCGTCCGCCGAGACCGCTGGGTCTACCGATAACAGTGCGATTGCCACAGCTGCAGCGGCAACGCCCAACTCCAGCGCGAGCGCTAAACCGGTCGCGGCGCCAGCACCGGCGTCATCGCCATTGGTGCGCGGCCAACTCGTGATGCAGCGCTCACTGCTTGCCGAAGCGCCTCGTGCCGAGCTCGAACGCGGCGGCGTGCTCATCGACATGGGCAGTGCCGATCAGCATAAGTACAGCCGTGGTGGATGGGGGTCTGGTTGGAGTGGCAACGCGCGCGACGGTGACGGACCGACCTATGCCACGATGAACGATAAACAGGCGTGGCTCACCGGCATGATCGCCTCATCTCCCCGAGAGATTCTCATCGGAGCTCGTGCCAGCGGCGATAAGGCCCAGACCGTGCGTGTGCAGTGGAATCAAATCGACGTAGGCCGTCTGCAAGTGGCACCCACTTGGGGAGTGAGTCGCTTGGAGCTCAAAGAGTCCGTCATTGCCAAGGCGATGGGCAAAGGGCTCGCGGCTAATGGCCTTCACCAGTGGAAGCTCGATATGACCCGCAGCGGCAGCACGCCAATATTGGTAGATTGGGTGCATCTCGCCGGTACTATGGGACAAGCACCACAGGCGCCGCGTGAGCGCGTGGCGGTCTTGCGCGTGGGCAACCGGCCCAAGCGGACTCTCATGGCCGCGGTGCCCCAGACCTACAGCTTCTACTTACACATTCCCGATAAAGCACAATTTGTATTCGACGCTGGCGCCGAGAGCGATGCCGATTTTCGGGTCCGTTTGCGCACCAGCGATGGCACCAGCCACGAGCTATGGCAGGGGCAGGTATCGACGGGCGCATGGCAAGAGGTTGCAGTCGATTTGGCACGCTTTGCTAAGCAAGCGGTGCGGCTCGAACTCGAAACCACTGGGCACAGCAAACCGGTGGGATGGGGCGAGCCAGCGCTCATGGTTCCCGAAGCCCCAGCACCGGTTGCCAAGGTGCGTTCAATGACGGATACCGAGCCAGCCAAGAACCTGGTGTGGATTGTCCTCGATACCACGCGGGTCGATCTCTTTGCCCCGTTTGCCCCGGACAACATCACTGAGACTCCGAATTTTGACAATTTTGCCGAGAAATCGACGGTCTTTGCCAACGCGTACAATAACGAGAATTGGACCAAGCCGTCGGTGACCACCATGCTGAGCAGTCTGTATCCCGGCACTCATGATGCCCGGTGGGCCACCAGCAATATTCCCGAAGAGATCGTACTATTGCCGCAGCATCTAAAGAAGTACGGCTTCATCAGTGCGGCCTTTCTCGGCAACGCGGTGATCAGCGATAAGTTTGGTTTTGACCGTGGCTGGGATCTATTCCGCAACGAATCACGCACCAACGATGCCAATTCCCAGTACTTGTACCCCAAAGCCAGCAAGTGGTTGCGAGAAAACCACGACAAGCGGTTCTTCCTCTACATACAGAGCATCGATCCCCATACGCCGTACGAAGTGCCGCTCGAATACAGCCAGCGCTACTTCAAGGGTAAGTACAACGGCGTGATTGGCGAGAGTTTTGTCCGCGACGAGCAAGTTGAGGCCGACCGCAACAAGCTGCGACTGAGCGAGCGCGATCTAGAGTGGATTTGGGCCCTCTACCGGGGCGAAGCCACCTATCAAGATCACTATCTCGGCGGATTTTTGCGCGAGCTCGAAGAACTGGGCATCCTCGACGAAACCCTGGTTGTCATCACCAACGATCACGGCGAAGAACTCAAAGATCACGGCCATATGGGCCATGGGTGGACCCTCTACGACGAGATGATCCAAGCGCCCATGATCATGCGCTTCCCGCCGATGTTCCCAGCCGGCGGCCGGGTCGAAGACATTGTCGAGCATGTCGATGTGGCTCCTACGGTGCTCGAAGTCCTGGGCTTGCCGCCCATGTCGGATACCGAGGGCATGTCGTTTGTCTCGCTCCTGACCGGTGCTCCCGAAGCACTGTCGCCGCGCTACACCGTGGCGTGGTCGCGCAACGGCATGCGTTCGCTTCGCGTGGGCGATTGGAAGCTGATCGCGGGCAAAACTCAGGGCTGGCTGCGTCTCTACGATCTAGAGACTGACGCCAAAGAGGCTAAGGATCGCAAGAGCCGCGACTTGGTCGCCGGTCGGATGTGTGAGGTATACTTGGGCGAAGCGCTGGCGTCACCGGGCAAGCTGGGACGACTGCAAGATATGGTCAAGGTACGCAAGCACAAATCGCGCGAAATCGAGCTAGACGAACAGACCAAGCGCCAGCTTGAGGCCTTGGGTTATCTATAGAGCCTCCGGAGATCTTCTGGGAGGCTACTGGCTAAGGCCTTCCAATTGCTCTAGTGAGTCGATGGGGACAAAGCGGTTACGCTTATCGCGGCTCACCGTGGACATGGCGACCTCGGCGTCATGGGTGAAAAATAGCCGGCCCTTGCGTCCGTGCAAGTCGTCCAAGAGGCGCTGTTTTTCGTTGATGAGCAACTCGGGATAACGATCGTAGCCCATCGTGATGGGCGCGTGTACCCATGGTCGCCCGGGGATGAGGTCCGCGGCAAAGACCACAGGACCGCCAGGCATATCGATTTCGCTGAGCAAGAGACCTGGGGTATGACCGTCGCTGTAGTGAAAGCGATAGCCCGCGCCAAGCGTGGGCGAGTGGTCACCAGAGACCAACTCGAGACGGCCGCTGCTTTCGATCAGGCTGATAAGTTCGGAGATGAATGACGCCCGATCGCGCGGATGGGGAGCTTGAGCCCGCTCCCAAGCGGTTTTGCCGGCGATGATGCGCGCGTGGGGAAACACAAGTTGATGGTCGGCATCTGCTTGCCACGCCGATAGCAGGCCGCCTGCATGGTCGAAATGCAGATGCGATAGCACGATCACGTCGATGTCGTCGGCGGATAGGCCGTGTGCGGCTAGGGACTTGAGCAGCACGTGTTCGCTCTCGACCACACCGTAGCGCTCGCGCATATCGGGTTTGAAAAAGGCGCCGATGCCGGTCTCAAACAAGATGCGACGAGGCTTGTCGCCGCCGTAATCGTCGGCGTCTTCAGTGACCAACAAGCAGCGGCAGGCCAGGGGAATGCGGTTTTGGTCATCGGCCTCGATCCAGCGCGACCACATGGCTTTGGGCGCATTGCCAAACATTGCGCCTCCGTCCAAGCGCTGTGAGTTGCCGAGAACAGAAGTGAGGGTTCGCATGGCCACAGCCTAGCACCAAACGCGCGGTAGCGACGGAGTTGTCGCAAATGGAATGTCTGCTGGTCGCATCAAGAATCGCCAACGACTTCGTGGGGATGGCGGCGGGCGAGTTCATCGGCCCAATGCCCACGTCCAGTCGCGCGCAAACGTTCGATATACGCCGGCAATTGCCCGCGGACGTGCTTGGGACCGCCCTCGCGCAATACCGCCCACATCGGGTCCAGGCCATGGGTGGCCGTCCGCATCATGTCGCCGTGCCAGCTCTCGAGATGCGCCATAGCGGCTCGAACCAATGCCGGCCGGTCGCCGGCCAGGTTGTGCTCTTCGTGGGGGTCCGCGGTCAGTTCAAAGAGCATATATTCGTCAAAGCAGTGGTGGCCGTCGTGATAGCTGCGAATACAAATATATTCGCCAGCCGGGCCGAGCCCATCGTCTAGCCCGCCGCCGGTTGAAAGTTGGCGAGAAAAGCGCACTGCGCGCTGCAGGCTCCACGCCGCCTGCGACAGCACCAAATACGGCCGACCAACATCGCTGCCCGCGTTCAGCGACTGGGCAAAGCTGCGACCGTCCCAGTTTTTTGCCACGCTGCCGCCGGCCAATTCGGTCACGGTGGCGGCGGCGTCCACCTGGTAGTGTAGGGCGTCGCGAGCCTGGCCAGCGTACGTGTCAGTGATGCCGGGCCACGAGATAATCAGGGGCACGCGACTGGTGCAGTGGTCGGCACATTGGTGGTCGCCATAAATATTGAATTCGCCGAGGTGTTCACCGTGATCGCCAGAGACGATGATGGCGGTGTCATCGAGGACGCCCAGGCGATCGAGGATATCCACGATCTGCCCCACGGCCGCGTCGGCGTAGCGAATGCCGGTGTCATAGCCGTCAAATAGCGCACGCACAGCACCTGGAGAGTCGATGACAAGAGGCTGGCGCGGATAATCCCATGCTAGCCATTCGGGCGGCCGGTCGCTATATCCGATGACTTCGCGGGCCGAATGGGGCCCCACACCGTCCCAATGGCGCTCGCGCACCTCTTCGCTGAGCCACGCGGGAGGCGGATCCTTGGCGAACGGATTGCCAAAACTCGTCGGGGTGCGATAGGGCATGTGCGGATCCCAAAAATTGAGGTGCAAAAACCAGTTGTCGCTGGTTCCTTTGTGCTTGAGCCAGGGAACGGCGATGTCCATGATATCATCGGCAATTTCAAGTCCACGGCGGCCCGGATTGTGGATTTCGTTGAAGTTGGCATACCAATGCCACGCCGAGTGACGCTCGCCAAACGGGCTGACGGTGGCGGTATGGAAGCCGGCATTGCGCAGAGCGCGCATCCACGACGTGAGATTGAGCTTGGAGGCAAAGCCGCGTTGTGGCCCCTCGACGAACATCTCGGCATGGGCGCCGCCGTGGTTGACGACGCCGGTATGAATGCCAAAGCGACCGCTGAAGAGCGCGGTGCGACTGGGCAGGCAAGGCGCATCAGATACATAAACGTTGTTCCACCGCAGTCCGCGGGCGGCGATGTCGTCGATACAGGGGCTGGTGGCCCGATGATATCCGTAACAGCCCAAATGGTCGGGGCGGAGGCAATCGATGTCGATGTAGAGGATGCGCATTGTCGCCATCATAGCCGTTGACGGCAGCGGATGGCGGCCCGGTGTCTGTGATGATCGGCTGAGATGAACGAGCGCAGAGAACGCGAACGCTGATAATGCCCAGAATGTTGTTCTTTTGCCTCAACAAGCAGGCGACAGAGCGGCGGCGACGTGCTGGAATGCGTCGGCCATGGAGCAAAGCTACTACGACTACGTGATCGTGGGCGCTGGTTCGGCTGGCTGTGTGCTGGCCCACCGCCTGAGTGAACATTCCGATCTTTCGGTACTCGTCATCGAGGCTGGCGGCTCAGACCGAACCCCGAATGTGTGGATTCCGGTCGCCATCAGCAAACTGTTCCGCACTGCCCGCGATTGGAATTTGAGCACCGAACCCGAGCCCCATTTGCATCGGCGCTCGCTCTACATGCCGCGGGGCAAGATGCTCGGCGGTTCGAGTTCGATGAATGCCATGATCTACATTCGCGGCCGGCGCGGCGACTACGACGGCTGGCGCGATCAGGGCTGCACCGGCTGGGGCTATCAAGACGTACTGCCGCTATTCATGAAATCGGAACACAACGAGCGCGGCGGCGATGCCTATCACGGCACTGGCGGACCCCTCAACGTGGCCGACGGCCGCAGCAAACGACCGGCGAGCGAGTACTTTGTCGCCAGCGCCGAAGCGGCCGGCATTGCCTACAATCACGACTTCAACGGCGCCGAGCAATACGGCGCGGGATTCTACCAACTCACCCAGCGCAACGGTCGCCGCTGGAGCACGGCCGATGGATTTTTGCGCCCGGCCATGAAGCGCAAACGTGTGGACGTGGTCACCGGAGCCACGGCCCGGCGGGTCGTTCTCGAATCCGCAGGCAGCGGGCCCCGCGCGGTTGGCGTGGAGTACGTCACGGGCAACCAAGTGGTACTGGCCCGGGCCGCGCGCGAAGTGCTGCTGTGTGGTGGCGCCATCAACTCTCCGCAACTCCTCATGCTATCCGGCATCGGCGACAGCGATCACTTGCACGCCATGGGTATCGAACCGCAAGTGGAACTGGCCGGCGTGGGACAAAATCTGCAAGATCATCCCTTTGCCACGCTCGTGTGGCACAGCAAGCGCGGGCCGATGCTGGAAGAGGCCGAGAGCCCGCGCAATGTACTCGAATATCTGACGCGACGGCGCGGCCCAATGGCGTCGAACATTGCCGAATGCGGCGCCTTTGTCCACAGTGAAACCGGGCGCCAGACGTCGGCGACTGCGGCGACGTCGGGCAGACCCGACGCCGATATCCAGTACCATTTTTGCCCCGGCTACTTTGTCGATCACGGCTTTTCCCAATACCGGGGCGATGCTTTTACCCTCTTGGCTGTCCTGCTCACGCCGGAGAGCCGCGGCAGTGTGCGTCTGCGCTCGGCAGATCCGTGGGCGCCCCCGGCGATCTTGGGTCAGCACCTGCGCGAGCAACGCGATGTCGACGTGCTCGTGCGCGCAATCGAGATAGGTCGCGAGATCGTCGAGAGTACACCCTTTGACAGCACGCGAGGGGACGAGCTGCGTCCGGGGCCTGTGCTCAAGGGGCGCGAGCAAATCGTCGAACACTTGCGCCATACAGCCGAACTCCTTTATCACCCAGCGGGCACGTGCCGGATGGGGAGCGATGGGGAAGCGGTCGTCGATACCCACTTGCGGGTGCGGGGCGTCGACGGTCTGCGCGTGGTAGATGCATCGATTATGCCGAAAATTGTTGGCGGCAATACCAACGCACCGACGATTATGATCGCCGAAAAAGCCGCGGAGTCGATTTTGACTGCACAGTGATGCGTTGAGCAAATAGGTGCCGTAGCCATTGTCATAACCATTGTCATAAGTAGATGAGAGGCACGAGGATGAGTGGTATGAGTCAAATTATGAGAGCGCTACATCACAGACAAACCCAGACCAGATTGGGACTCGTCATTGTCTCGGCCATGTTCGCGGCGCTAGCGACCTCGGCTTGGACGAAAGCGAGCTATGCCGATACCCTGCCCAAGGTTCGTATTTTGGCCACTGGCGGGACCATCGCCGGACAAGTCCGCGACGATGGGACCGGGGGCTACGATGCCAGCAAGCTATCTATCGACGCCATTTTGGCTGCGGTGCCCGAGCTGGGCAAAGTGGCGCAAATCAGCAGCGAGCAGGTGGTGCAGGTGTCCAGTCAGGACATGACCGACGCGATTTGGCTCAAACTGCACGGCCGGGTAGAGGCGGCGCTGAGCGACCCCAGCATTGCCGGGGTGGTGATTACGCACGGCACCGATACCATGGAGGAGACCGCGTTTTTTCTCGATCGCACGGTAAAAGGCACAAAGCCAGTGGTGCTCGTCGGCGCGATGCGACCGGCGACCGGGACCAGCGCCGATGGCCCGCTCAACCTGCTCGAAGCGGTGCGGCTGGCTGCGTCACCGGAAGCGCGCGGACGGGGCTGCATGGTGGTGATGGACGAGACCATCCACGCCGCCCGCGATGTTACAAAGACCCATACGACAGGATCGGCGACCTTCCAATCGCCCAATATGGGCGCGATTGGCCACTTCTACAAACAAATGCCGCGATTTTGGCATCCGGCAGGTGAGCGGGGCCCGGTCTTCGCGCTCGGCAAGCGCAACAAGTTGCCGCGGGTGGAAATCGTCTACGGCCACGCCAATATGACGGGGGTCATGATTGAAGCAGCCGTGCGCGCACGCGTGGCCGGCATTGTCATCGCCGGCACTGGCAACGGCAATTTTTCTGCACCGGCCATGGCCGCCATCGACAAAGCCCGTCGTCGCGGCGTGGTCATCGTGCGCAGTTCGCGGGTGGGGTCGGGGCGCGTGGATCGCAACGTCGAGCTCGATGACGATGCCAAGGGGTACGTGGCGGCCGGCATCCTCAATCCGCAAAAGGCGCGCATTCTCCTCATGCTGGCGCTCACCCGGGGCAAGAATGTCGCCGAAGTGCAAAAGCACTTCTTCTCCCTGTGGTAACGCCATGATGGCGCGATGACGTTGCGCCGAGTTCAGGACTGCGAGGCCGGGGGCAAGCGCGTGCGTTGGCGGACGATTTCATAGAGGGCAATGCCGGCTGCGACCGAGACATTTAGTGAGCCGACGCCGCTCGTTGGCGACATGGGAATCTCACAGTGAAAATCGCAATGTCGGGCAACCAGCGGGCGAATGCCGCTGCCCTCGGCGCCGAGAACGAGGCACAGGGGGAGCGAGGCGTCTAACTCATAGAGCGGCGTTGTGTCTTTGCCGGCAGCGAGAGCGACCCGCCATAGCCCGGCATCGCGCAACTCCGCAAGCGTTCGGGCCAGGTTGGTCACTTGCGCGATAGCGAGATGTTCGGTGGCCCCCGCCGATACTTTGGTGACGGTGGCAGTGACCCCGCTGGCGCGATCGCGGGGAACAATGACGCCATGGGCGCCGAGCACGTGCGCCGAACGCACGATAGCGCCGAGGTTATGGGGATCTTGCACCGAGTCGAGTGCCACGAGCAGGGCTGGACCCGGTCCGGCCTCGGCCGCTGCGAGTAAATCATCGACATCGACGTAGGGATAGGGACCGACAACGGCGACCGCGCCCTGATGCTGCGGATGCTTATGCTGTCCATTTCCACCATCGAGCCGATGGTGGCGCAGCAGGGCGTCGAGTTCATCGCGGGTGCGGAATTCGATGCTCACACCGCGGCGGCCGGCGTCTTGGGCGATTTCGCCCAGCGCATCCGGTGTATTGCGGCGCTTGGGCTTGCGCGCCGGTTTGTCCGACTTGTGATTGAGACGCGGCTGATAGAGGTACAATATCGCGATATCACGGCTTCGATTAGCGAGTAGCTCCGTTACAGGGCCGATACCAAAAACCAAGCGGTGTCTGCGAGATGAGGAGGTGCCGGACATGGGCTCAAGAGCAACATATGCCGGCGCTGAGAGCAAGAGGGAGTTCTTACATCTGCAGCAGCCACGCGCGCATATCGGACCAGAGCGGCGTACGAGCCCAAGGGCGAAACATGGTGAAATGACCGATTGCTTGCCGCCCTACGTCGGCTGGGCGGATGTGGCAGACCTCTTTTTCCTCGGTGCGGTATCCGGCTAAGAGTGCCTCGACTGCAGCCGGTGGGGCGAAAGGATCGTCGGCAAAGGCATACGCCCGCAGAGGGCCGGCAAAGTGGTCGAAGCCGTTGCCGTTGCGGGCGCGGCCCCAATCGAATAGATGATTGGGCTCGCGACCCCAATGGGCCCAATCGAGACCAATGCCGGCGGGCAGATTTTCGCCTTGGCGAAACGCCCGCATGGGCAGAAATCCAGCGGTTTTCACCATGGCGGGCATGATGACGTGCCATAGCGCACGTAGAACCAAGCTCTGCAGCTTGGGCCAATGGCGCCAGTCGGCGTGGGCGCTGGCGATGAACAGAGCCCGCTCAACGGTCGGCTTGCGCAAAGTGCCCAATAGCTGGCCGCCCAAACTATGCCCCGCCCAACACAAGGGGACGTGGTCGGCGTTACGATTGCTGGTGATAGCGTGTGTGGCCACCGTCGGCCGCGACTGTTGCACGATAGCGGCTAAATCGAGGTCGACCCATTCGTGAATGCGGGCATCAAAGCCGCGCAGCTGCTCGGGTCGGGAACCGCCGATTCCGCGATAATCGGGGCATAGTACCGCGGCCCCGCCCGCGGCCAAATAACGCCCGAATGGGCGATAAAACGTGCGTTTGACCGCCATTGCTGGTGCCATGATGACGATGGCGCTGAGGGCCATAGACGGCGGCGGCATGATGAGGTCGACTGCCAGAGGATAGCCATCGGTTGCCGACAACACCAGTTCGTGCAAGATGCTGGCATCGGTGTGGCCGCTAGCGGAGCCTGGCCCTGCGGTCGATGGCGCTGACGGTTGTGACCTCGACTCATCGGTGGAACTCGTCTGTGCTGCGGTCGGACGATGCTGGGAGTGATGCATGATGCTGGCCCTATCGGTTTGTGAATTCGTCGGACGGTCTCGTGGATGACCATGTGTCACCACTGGAGACATTGAGGCAGAAAATGAGATTTGTCAAGTATTTCGTCGCAGCCGAGCGCCGACAGATTATGCTGGGGCGCGCAGGTGCAGACCTGTGATGGTGGGGTCGATGATGGCCTCGGCGTAGGCTTCGAGGGCTTCGGGGCGGACGTGAATCCGCCGCAGGAGGACGAGTTGGGCGAACCCGTGCATCGTCGACCACAGACTCATCACCGCGTCGGTGGCATCGTTGATGGCGAGTTCACCGCGCTCGACGCCGCGGGCCACTTCGCCTCGGAGCAAGTCAAAGGCTTCGTGCATAGCGCTTTCGAGATCGGCAAAGCGGCCATCGGGATTGAGCCGCGAACCAAACATAATATCGTAGCGGGCCGGCTCTCGCTGTGCATAGCGCACATAGACGCGCGCCATCATGCCCAGGCGAAGGCGCGCGCTGCTATCGGCGGCCTGCTGAGCCAATTCGGCCCGCACCTCCGCAACCAATTCGCGGACTCCCTCTACTGCGGCGGCAGCCAAAAGAGCTCGTTTATCGGCGTAGTGGCGATAGACGGCCCGATGGTTGATGCCCAGGCGACGGGCAGCTTCACGCAGGGTAAAGGTGCCGTTATCGGCGATGAGCTCAAGGGCTGTGCGAATGAGCGCGCGGGGGAGGTCGCCGTGATGGTAACTATCGCGCTTGGTAGAGGGAGCCATATTCAGTGGTAATGCTAGCATCTCCGAGAGCACTTGCCGTTACCGGGGGCGCACAGCGACAGGCGATCTCGACTTGGCCGGTGGGGCGCGTGGCATATGCTCCATTGACTGCTTCTGCATGAACCCTACATTAACTATGATGTCAAACTCACCGATTGCGGCGCATCGCAAGGCCGACAATGCTACCGCCGCTACCAACACAACAACCATCCCAGAGCGAATATTCCTCTACGATGGTGAATGTGGCTTGTGCGATCGTACGGTAAATTTCTTGTTGCGCGTGGACCGCCATGCTGCGTTCGCCTTTGCGCCGTTGCAAGGCGAGACAGCCGAGGTGTTGCGCCAGCGCCACCCTGACATTCCCCGCAACCTCGACACGGTCGTGTACATTGAAAACGGTGTCGTCTACACGCGCTCGCGTGCATTTACCCAAAGTGCCCGGCACCTGCCGCGCCCGTGGAGTTTCGGACGCTGGCTCGGGGTGATTCCTCGGCCGGTGGCCGACCTGGTCTACCGTTTGGTTGCGCGGATACGCTATCGCGTATTTGGCCGCGTCGATGCCTGCCGCATGCCGAGTCGGGCTGAGCGGGCCCGGCTCTTGCCCTGATTTACAGGCCGCTTTGTCTTTAGGCTCTGGAACCCCGACTATGTGGCCTGCGGCCGGGCGGCCTATTTGGTGGTCAGTTTGGTCTGAGCCAAGGTGATGTCGCGTCCCTTGCGGGTGGTGGTGAGTTTGACCAGATAGCTGCGTCCGCGCAATAGGCCGTCATTTTCGTCAATATTGACGTGACTGGCGACGATGCGCAGGACCGGATCTACGCCCAGAAAACGCTTCTGTGCCACGAAGAGGCGATCGGCATCGTCGGTATAAAAGTCTAAGCTCAGCGCCGAATTCTTGGGCGCACGCTTGAGAAACGCCGTAAAGTAGAATTCCCATGCGGCGATGCCTTCGTCACTTTCCGTGCCGCTGAGCTCAGCAATATGCGCCCTTTCGAATGACGATATAATACGAGATTCACTGCCTCCGCGTTTGGGCAGTGGTTGGTCGGTGATGAGAATACGTCCATCAAATGACTTCTGTACAGCTTCGGGGACATCCGCCTGGACATTGCCGAGACCGAAGGCGAAGCAAAATGCGAGCACTGCAATTCCAAGAGTCTTGTTCCTCATAACACTATGAAGATGCACACGCGGATGCGCGGTTGCAGGCGGATTTGTACTTTTCCCCGCTAGTTGATGTAGGTAAGTGTCGGTTTTGGAGCTTTGGTTATCATGTCTGTTGTTCACCTTGTTCGTCGCTACGACGTTCTAGTCGTCGGTTCGGGCGGCAGCGGCGCGGCGGCGGCCCATGCCGCGGCTGCCGCTGGCGCTCGGGTTCTGGTCATAAGTAAGGACCCACTGGTTTGTAGCGATACCAAGATTTCTGAGGGCGTGGTGACCGTGCAGGGAGCTGGTTCAGAGAGAGATACATGCGATGAAGTGGCCGCAAACATGCAGGTTGCCGGTGGCGGCTTATCCCAGCCCGAACTAATTCAGACATTTGCCGCGGATTCCCGGCCTGCTTATGACTGGTTGCGGGAGCAGGGCCTCTATGCCGACATTGATGCTGATACCGGAGGCCCCCTGGCGCTGCCCATTCCCATCGGCGGTCACAACCGCGCCCGTTCCGTGGCCCACCACAATGGTGGTCGCGACTATGGCCATGCCGCATGGCGAGCGTTGAGCCGCCCCGACATCACCTATTTGGAAGATACATGGTTTCTCGATGTCATTCGCGCAGGTGACACAAATCTCAACAGTGACGTCAACAGCGACGGCAACGGCCACAGCGCCGTGCACCGGCGGGCGCGTGACCGCGGTCCCGTGGTCGGCGGCATCGTCTATCGCGCGACCACGGGCGAACTGCTCGAGATCGCGGCCGAGGCAGTAATCTTGGCCTGCGGCGGTGCGGGCACGCTGTACTTCCCCAACACTGACACCATGCGCGGCAATACTGGTGATGGCTATGCCGCGGCCCTGCGGGCTGGCGCGGCATTGGTCGACATGGAACAGGTGCAGTTTTTGCCGTTTGCCCTCACCTATCCACCATCTTCGGAGGGCATGCTGGCGGGCGAACCTGTGACCGCAGGCCCGCTCGGGGTGCTGCGCGACCGCGACGGCAATATTGTGGCCACAGAGCTTATGGTGCGGACCCGGGCTGAACTGGCCGCCGTCATCGCCCGTACTGTGGCAGCGGGCAAAGGCACGGCGCGCGGCGGCTGTTATCTCGACATGACGGCCAATGCGGAAGGGGAGGCCGGCAAACTCTTTGTGGCCACCATGCGCGAGCTCATTCCCAGCATTCTCAAAACTGTGCGCAAAGCCCTGGGGCGCAAAGCGGCGGCGTTCGCTGAACCGTGGGAAGTGCGGCCATCGGCCCACTACTTTATGGGCGGAATCCGCGTGGACCGCGATGGCCGTGCTCTCGATGCCGCAGGTGGGGTGATCGCCGGCTTATTTGCCGCAGGCCAGGCAATGGGGGGCCTGCACGGCGCCAACCGCCTGGGCTCGACGTCACTGGCCGAGGTGGCCATCTTCGGCCGCCGAGCGGGTCGTGCCGCCGCCGCCTACGCTGCCGAGGTGCGCGGCGACAGGCCCCGTGCAGACGGCAGCATACAGCGAAAACGCTACGAGGGCTATCTGGGTCAGCGCGGCAGCCGCGAGGCTATTACATTGCTACGGCGGCTTCAGGCGAGCGCATGGCGCGCAATAGGCCCGGCACGAGATGCCGGGGGATTGCGGGCTGGTTGGGATGCGTTCGACGAGATCGGGCGCCAACTCAGCGAAGTGCGCATCGACGGCCATGGCAAGTGGAACCAGCGCTTTATCGACTACGTGGAACTCGGCAATTTGCTGGCTGTCGCCTGCGCTGTGACGCTGTCGGCACAAAAACGCGCGCGCTCTCTCGGCGCACACGTCAGAGTGGACGAGCGAGAGCGCATTATCGGCAAAGCGATCGGCAAAACAGCCGACAACCAGGTGGGCGGCAATTCGCTCATGGTCCATGGATACAGCGGTGCATTGACGGTAGAGACGTTGCCGCGACCGGCCGTGGCCCTGCGTACATTGCTGTCTCAGCAGGGTCAGCGGGGGCTGAAAATCGCCGTCTTGCGCACGATGCGGGCGTTGCCGCCATCTGTGCGCGACCGGCTGCTCAAGCGCATCTACACCCGGCTCCGTCGCCGACTTGGCACGGCCGAGGGCCCGGATGAACGAAACGGGAACGCGGGCCGCCGCGCGGGCGGACGTGCGGGCGAGCGCCGCAGAGATAACCCAAATGAAGCCATGCAATCTGGGAAAGAGCGAGTCCGATGAAGATTTTCATTTACCGAAAGCCCAAGGCAGCGGTGTCCCAGGCGGTGTCCCAGATCGTGTCCCAGTTCGTGTCTACGACAACGAGCGGCACTGAACCTCATGATAGCGCGGATGTCCTTCATTACGACTTCGACTGGGCAGACGAATACGGACAACCGACGGCTCTGGATGTGCTACTGGCGGCGCAGCGCGATGTGGCGCCCGGGCTCGCCTATCGTTATGGCTGTCGCAACGAACTCTGTGGCGTGTGCACCGTAGAGATCAACGGCAAGCCACGCCTGGCCTGTCGTACAAGAGTGCGAGACGGCGACCGCGTGCAGCCGCTATCGACGCTGCCCCATGTCCGCGATCTGGTTGTGGAACGAGACGGCATCAATCGGCAAGTATCGCGGCGGCTGCCAATGGTCGAGGTGGCATCGCGCACCGGAGCTGCCGCGTATGGGGCGCCAGGGCGCTACCATTCGCTCGGGCGTTGCATTGAGTGCTATGCGTGTTTGGATGGATGCCCGTTGCATGGAGAGAACTTTCCTGCCCAGGGCGACGGCAGCGGTGTCGAACGCGACAGCCACGGCGGTTATCTCCGCGGCAATCCATATACCTTTCTGCGTCTGGAGCGTGTCCGCCTCGATCCAGCCTCGGAGCCAGCCCACTCTGAGGCGGCCTTGACCGCAGCGCGCGAGCTGGGAATCGATCGCTGCCGCTCATGCGAGGCTTGCAAATGCCAAGTGGGCATTCACCTGATCAAGGACGTGATTCGTCCACTGTCCGCGGCAGTCGGTCAAGATGATACGTGAATTGTTGATCATTACTTGACTTCGTCGAGGGACGGTGACATCTGTGAAGCAGGTGTCTCAGGGCCCGTCATGTCCCTCCGCTCTCCCATATTGGCCAGCAGATCCGCACGTACTTGGTTCCGTCTACAGGCGGCCACGCTGGTATTGCTATTCGTCACCAGTCACGTGGCGAGTTTGGTCCATGCGACCACCGAGCGCCACGTGCGCTGCGCCGAGCACGGGGAGCTCATACATCTCGACGTAGCGGATGCCGCTACACTGCGCCAAGCCGATGGCCACAAAGCGCATGATGCACTATGGGCCGGTACTGCGCCAGTTCCAGAGCACGCCCACGAGCATTGCCAGACCTGCTCGCAGTTGCGCGCACCTGCGCTCGATAGCCGGCAGCACAGCACCTCAATAGCGTTTGATGTCCCTGCGGCGAGCAACGCATTTGCCTTTGAGACATCGCGCATTGCCGCGGTGCCATATCAAATCGCGCCCAAGACGTCGCCACCGACGCCGCCACACGCTTGATACTGATTCGCGTATGTCGCACAGTTGTCGGTCACCGTCGTCGTCTCTTTCTTATTGACGGCGATCGCCGGGCCATTTCCAACTGTGCCTTGGGTGCCCAAGCACTTGCCAACTCTCCGTTCGTTAGGAGGAGATTTATTCTCCACCTCCATCGCCAAAGGCGTGTGGAGATACGGCAATGGCAGCTTGGAACATTGTGGCAAGGATTTGATTTTGCGTACGATTTCGTGTCGGCGAGTCCACACATCACGGTGTCTCGCCATCTTCGTCTCTCTACTTATATACGCTAACTCGGCATCAACCACGGCCTATGCGCAGGCGCAAGAGCCCGCCAATGGCCAGGGCGAGGACCAACCTGTCGACGATACGGCCGAGGACACTCCTTCGGCGGATACAGACCTGCTCACTGTGGACGAGCTAGCCGAGCTCGAACAGGCGATGAGCGAGGACGCTGCCGCCATCGCCGACCAGCGGCCGGCTGCTGCGGCCACAGGCCCGTCGGGTAATCAGACGGCGAGAGCGGGGTCGGGCATTGTGTCGGCGCTGCAATCGATGAACCCCGATATCGCTCTGATTGTCGATGTTGCTGTGGCCGCGTTTTCCACAGAGGATAATCTGCAAACCGGCGGCCATGATCCAACGCGCAGCGGTTTTACTCTGCAGCAGTTGGAGATGTCGGTTAGCAAGACCGTCGATGTCTACTTTCGCGTCGACGGCAATATTATCTTTAGCCAATTTGGTGTCGAGGTCGAAGAGATCTACGCCACCACACTGGCGTTGCCGGGCAGTCTGCAAGCCCGAATCGGCCAATTTCTGACCCGATTTGGCCGAATTAATGCCACCCACCCTCATACCTGGTCCTTTGTCGATCAAACCTTTGTGATCGGTCGCTATTTTGGCGGCGAGGGTAACCGCGGTCTCGGCATGGAGCTATCCTATCTGACGCCACTTCCCTGGTATGTGGAAGTGCTCGCCTCCGCCACCGAGGCCGGAGGAGAAAGTACGGCACGGAGCTTTTTTGGCGGCCAATCTCTGCCGCTTGAGTCACCGCTGGACGTACAGAGCACAGTGGCGGTGAAGCAGTTTTTTCCCCTCGGTGATGATTGGTCTCTGCTCTGGGGCCTGTCGGCGGCCAGTGGTCCTAACGCCACGGGGCACGACAATCGCACCGATATCTATGGTACCGACGTCTTTATTAAATACCGCCCTATCAGCCGTGGAGGTGACAGTTCCGTGGAGCTGCAAACCGAATGGTTGTATCGTCGCCGGCAGGTCCCGCGCGACTTGCTGTCTGATCTGAGTGGCTATGTCCATGGTGTGTGGCGTTGGAATCCTCGCTGGGGGGTCGGCGCGCGCTATGAGTTGGGCTTGCCGGCAAAGAATCGCGACGGCGATGTCGGCAGTGACGACCTCGACAGCGAATGGACTGAGAACCGCCATCGCATCAGCGCCGCCCTCACGTATTGGCCCACAGAATTTTCTCGAGTTCGCCTGCAGTCCGCCGTCGATATTCCCGAGTGGCGCGACGATCCCATCTATGCCGCCATGCTGGCGTTTGAGTTTAACATTGGCGCCCACGGGGCCCATAAATTCTAGGAAGGCAGAAGCTATGTCTTTTACATCGATCGTCCATCGCGGTTTACTAACAGTTCCTACCGGAGTGACCGCCATTGCACTCGCACTGCCGCTTTTGCTCATGCCATCGACGGCATGGGCGGGGGTGAAAGTCACGACAACGGTTCCCGACTTGGCTGCACTTGTCCGGGAAATCGGTGGCCAGCATGCTGAGGTGAGCTCTCTATCACTGCCGACCCAAGATCCCCATTGGGTCGATGCTCGGCCCAATTTGGCCTTACAGATTAATCGCGCGGACTTGCTCGTGGCCGTAGGCGCCGAGCTTGAGGTGGGTTGGCTGCCGGTTTTGCAGACCAGCGCGCGCAACCCCAAGGTGCAGCGCGGCAGTCGCGGTTTTCTCGAATGCTCGGAGGCGGTGGAGCTGCTCGACAAGCCCAAGGGACCCATCGACCGCAGCATGGGCGATATTCACAGTAGCGGCAGCCCGCATTACCTCGTCGATCCGCGTGCGGCCAAAATATGCGCCCGCGCCATTGCCGAGCGCTTGGCCGAGATCGACAGCGACCACGGCGATGCCTATCGGCAAAACTACGCCGCCTTCGCCGAGCGATTGGACGAGCGGCGGAAGTCTTGGGAGAAACGCATGGCGCCATTTCGCGGCACCGCCATTGTCGCCTATCACAAATCGTGGAGCTATCTCAGCAATTGGCTCGATTTACGCATGGTCGAGCACTTGGAGCCCAAGCCGGGCATCTCGCCGTCGCCGAGCCATGTGGTTCGCGTGATTCGGGTGGCTCGCAGTGAGAAAGTCAGGCTCCTGATTCAGGAGAGTTACTTCCCTACCAAGACCGGCGAGCTAGTGGCTAGCATGATCGGCGCCCGCGTGCTCGCATTGCCGGCGGGTACCGACGTCCGCGGTGGGCAAACCTATATCGAGCATATGGAGGACATCGTGTCCCAACTCGAGCGCGCGCTCAGAGGGGAAGCCTAATGCTGCGGAGCTTGACGCGCATCCGACCCCCGCAGCTGGCACATGCCGCGACGCTGGCGATAGTCGTCGG
>JAAUYH010019140.1_pt1 | contig 27888 bp, 16 predicted proteins | sample 7278061 | NCBI WGS metagenome assembly JAAUYH01 (sample SAMN14350203, study PRJNA611818) | marine sediment metagenome | isolation source: surface marine sediment (0.6m) | place: French Polynesia: Moorea | collected 2018-08
GTTTGGAAATATTTTTCCTAGTCTTCTCAGTCCTTCGACAGCCATGTCAACGAGAGGCAACCACATGTTAGGCCCATCCCATTGCTCTGATGACATGACTTGCTTAGTGCATGCTAATCCTCCAGGAAGCAAAAGACCAGAATTATTCTTTAAAGAGTCAACAAAATATGCTGCGTCTTCGTTCTTCCAGAAACTCTCATGGGAATCTCCCAACAATGGAAAGATGCCAGCACAAGAAATTACATCTGTATGAGAGTCTGCATCGCAGTCGTAATCCATCCAAATAGCTCGTCTGCTATTCCATAATACTTCATTCATCTTTGCAGCTCTTCTGTGCGCAAGTTCAGCGTAATTTATTGCTTTTGACGAATGAAGTTCAATCTCTCCTGGATGAAGTAGATTTTTAGAAGTGTAAGCGTATAATTCTGCAATAATACGCTCTCCACGCAATAAAATTGAATTTAAGCACACTGGTATAATACTGCTTGTCTTAATCGACGATAAACCAATACTCGTGTTTCCACACCATCTGGACGAAAAAGCCCATCCACTTTCCGCTGCTGACGCAAGTTCGGAATAAACCTCTGACTTTTTCGTAGAAAATTTCTGAAACTTTGCATTTTCCGCTGTCCGAAAGTCTTCACGATACGCTTCCGGTCTAGGATTAGCAGCTTGAACTTTATGAGACACAAGTGGGGCATATTTTGAATCATAGGAGCGATTCCGGGAAAAGAACTCTAGCTCCTTTTCTAAGATAGGAAGACACTCAAGAGCCCAGAAAAACTTTTCGTTTTCAGTTTCTAAAGAGCAAAATATTTCGTAGACCGCCATTGAAAGAATGGGAGGTTGAGAGCGGTTGAGATAGTAGACTCTATTCCCTGCGGGTACGAATCCTAGCTCCTGCACTAGATGTAGGCAATTTCGTACAATTCCTATTGCTGTAGTGATCATGTCGCATGAAATTAAGCCTTTTACTATCCACAAAGTATCCCAGTAGTATGCTTCTCGAAACCTTCCGCCTGGAACTATAAATGGGTGTGGTAGAACTATTAGACTTGATCGTGGGCTCGATTCCCATGGGTCAATTGGATTAGAGCATCCGTTCAAGCCAATAAACTTGTAACACAAATCCTTCCATCGTCGCTTTATTTCATGTGAAATTATGAATGCAGGGTGATTTTTAGGGAACATTTTTTCAGTGAATGAAGGCGGATCCGAAGTATAATCTCTAGGAATCCATTTCACTATTTGAGTTTCATTAGTTGGAGAGGGGAAGAAGTTTTGTTTCAGGAAGCGTTTTGCCATGTATTCAGGTGGGTTTCTACCAAGCTTCTTGAATCGTCTTATGACTTTATCAGGGTCATCTCGTAAGGGTAGATCGACAAAAGTTTTCGAATCTGGATGCATATTCCAATTTGCCAACTGAAATGTTTTCAGAAATTTGTCATTGCAATATATCTTGGAAGAAGCGAACCGAGAACTTGTTTGATTTTCGGGTACTTTTTCTTGTTCACCTAATTTACCAACTGTACGATAAACTTTCTTTACCCAGGATGATATAGAAGTCATTTAGATGGAGGAAAGTCATTACAATGACATGTGCCCACCTATTCCACTTGCAAGACGTACAAAGAATAAAATATTTGCTAGATGCCTGACAATTTCTTCGCTTACATTTCCTCAATCATTACTAGTGTGTTACGTAAATCAATGAATTATTCTTGGCATCCTTATAATAAACTACCAATAAGAAATAAATTACAAATTTCAATATTATAACTTAAATGAGGAGTGTATGACAAAAAAATTTTGATTATTTGTTTTACTATTGTCTAATCTGAATTGAAGTTTAGCACTGATGATTGCATGTACAGTTTTCAAAAATGCGAGGTTGAAAGACGCTTACTTGATTCTTTCAATCGAATTGCATTTCGTATATACTAAGCGACTGCCCCTTAAAGATGCAATTGATTCAAATTAAATTGTAGACCACCAGAAACATAACTTGCTGATCGAAAAATGGAATAATAAAAGTTTTGCTTCACAGCAAACTAAATTGTTAGTAATTTATCAGATTGAAGATTCAAGCATTCGAGCGGTGTTCAAAATAGGTTGCGAAATAAATGCTTAAAATCAATAAGATATTTAGCATTGGTAGAACATTTCCAGAAAAGAGATTGAGCGTAATGTTCTAATACTTGCTCCTCAGGCGTATGGAAATTTTCAAGTATCAGACCACTAAATTTGAAAAAAAGTCATATCTTAAATGGTCTGTTTATACTTTGAAATACTTCTACTGAACATCTTTTCTGATACATATTCCTTTTATCACGCAATACCTCATGTTCATTCCAAGAGAAAACTTATGTGGTTGCGTTAAGTAACTTATGATGCCTTTTGATTCTTACTTAACAAATACTATGTGAACCGAGTTATTCGGACAAATTCGGAAACGTATGTGTTGTGCTCTGATGTTTGCAGCCAATTTTCTTACATTATTTCATGTATAGCTGATTCATCGAAGTAATCCAATTCTAATTAATGCCACCAAAATAATTCTTTTATTATTTTTCCCTATGGAATTCTCTATCTCATCGCTGTTTTTGATTTGCGGACTTGTAGACTACACGGTTGATTGATCATCTTCCAGTTGCAATGCATTAATTAGAAATCACACGAAGTAATTAAAATTTCAAGAATGTATTTGGGAAATTGAATAATTTAATTGACGAAATAGGATTTGCAAAGACGGTTACATAAAGTTTCCACTTTTTGTTGAAAATGAGTAGTGTTGCGGCCCGCTCTAATACAGAAGGCCTTTGACACCTGTCGTCGCTTATTGTGGGCGTTTGTACATTTCACGAAACCGCATGACCGTCGGCGTGCCTGACTGAGCTGCAAGCATGTCCGGCAAATCTTCTGCGACTTCTGCGGCCATGACCAGCCAAGCGCCGGGAATGGCCGACAACTTCGACCTCTCTTTCCTCTACGACGAGGACGAGCCGTCCGGAGGTCCTGACGTAACCGGGGCCACCGCCGCCTTGGGTGACCTTGAGTTCGAGGATCCGGATGATGAAGCCCCCGTGCACGACCCAGACGCGGAGCTTCCGGCGCACGCGTGTACGTACTGTGGCATTCATGACCCGAGCTCGGTGGTCTTCTGCAAGGGAGACGGGCGGTGGTATTGTAACGGACGGGGCAACCTTCCTGGTTCCCACATCGTCACTCATCTTGTTCGCTCGCGGCACAAGGAGGTTTCATTGCATGCCGATTCTCTCGTTGGCGACACCGTATTGGAGTGCTACAACTGCGGCACCACGAATGTGTTTCTACTGGGATTCGTTCCAGCCCAAGGCGATTCTGTCGTTGTGTTACTCTGTCGTGAACCTTGTTTGCATGCAAAAGGACTCGAGGATATGAACTGGGATTTAGATGCATGGCAGCCATTAATCGTCGACCGCCAGTTTCTTCCGTGGTTGGTTCGCGTACCGACCGAGAAAGAGATAGCTCGCTGTCGACAAATCACGGTTGCCGAAGCAAACAAGCTTGAAGAGCTGTGGAAATCGAACCCCTCTGCAACCCTTGAAGATGTTCAGAAACCATCCACTGAAGAAGAGCTCCCCCGCGCACTGCTCAAGTACGAAGATGGCTACCACTTCGAACGAGTCTTTGGAGCGCTAGTGAAAGCTGAATCTGAAAACGACAGGCGGATGAAGGAAGAGCAGGGTCGATCCAACATTTCCGTTCGTTGGGACGTGGGTCTCAACAAGCGTCGCGTGGCGAATTTCATCATCCCGCAAATGTCCGACGGGGATATTCGTATTATGAACGGAGATGAAATCCGCTTGCTACATACAGGCCAGAAGTGGGACTGTGTTGGTACCGTGAAAGGCTTTACCGCAGATGAAGAAATCGCTCTAGAGCTTCGCAGCGGCAAGTCGTCATCTCGAGCCCCTATTGACTACACTACTGGATTTGGTGTTGAAATTGTGTGGAAGGCTACGTCATTCGACCGTATGTATGTGGCAATGCGTCAATTTGCACGTGACGACACCTCAGTTTCCGGATATCTGTACCATCGCATTCTTGGACGCGATGTACATCCGCAGGTTGTGAAAACGACGAATATGCCGGACAAACTGAGTGCGCCGAATCTTCCTTCGCTCAATGAATCACAGAAAGTGGCTGTTCGCTCCGTCCTAGAATCTCCTTTGTCCCTGATTCAAGGCCCTCCCGGTACCGGAAAAACCGTGACGTCAGCCACCATCGTGTACCATATTGCTCGTCAAATTAAGGGCAAGGTCCTGGTCTGTGCCCCGAGTAATATTGCAGTCGATCAGTTGGCTGAGAAGATTTCGCTTACGGGGCTGAAGGTTGTCCGCGTCGTTGCAAAGTCTAGAGAGGCTTTGACATCCCCTGTCGAACACCTTGCGTTGCACTATCAAGTCCGTCATGTCGATGATAACGAAGATTCCGATTTGAATAAGTTACTTCGCCTCCGTGACGAAATTGGAGAGCTTACTGATCGTGACGATCGCCGTTTGCGTTCGCTTCGTCGCGCGACTGAGCGTGAGCTGCTAGATGCCGCAGACGTCATTTGTGCAACTTGTACTACAGCTGGAGACCCACGCCTCTCTTCATTGCGTTTTCGCTCTGTCCTAATTGATGAAGCAACGCAAGCTACGGAGCCGGAAGCACTCATTCCAATTGTACATGGATGCAAGCAACTCGTCTTCGTGGGTGACCATTGTCAGTTGGGACCTGTTATCACGGAAAAGCGAGCTGCTGCGGCAGGCTTAGGCCAGTCAATGTTCGAACGCCTAGTAGCCCTGGGTATCCGACCTATTCGCCTCACAGTGCAATACCGCATGCATCCGGCATTGTCCGCGTTCCCATCAACTATGTTCTACGAAGGTTCGTTGCAGAATGGCGTGTCAGATAATGAACGTCGTTCTCCAGTAGATCATTTCCCATGGGCCGACTCCGGAACTCCGATGATATTCTGGTCGCAGACTGGGCCAGAAGAAGTTTCTGCGACTGGCACAAGCTATTTGAACAGAGTGGAGGCAGTTGCCGTTGAGAAAGCTGTCACTCATCTACTGAAAGCCGGAGTCACACCCGAAGTGATAGGTGTTATTACTCCGTACGAAGGGCAACGTGCATATGTCGTGACGCATTTCAGTCGAGTTGGACGCCTGCGCCAAGAGCTGTACCGTGATGTGGAGGTGGCGTCTGTTGATGCATTCCAAGGTCGTGAGAAAGACTACATTATCATGTCGTGTGTTCGATCGAATGAGCATCAAGGAATTGGGTTCTTATCTGACCCCCGTCGATTGAACGTAGCCCTTACACGAGCTCGGCTGGGGAACGTCATTATTGGCAACCCGAAAGTACTATCGCGTCAGCCTTTATGGGCTTCTCTCCTGTCACACTATCGCGAGGAAGGTGTACTTGTGGAAGGTCAGCTATCGAACCTGAAAACTTGTGTGATCTCAATTCCACGTCCGAAACGTCGTCAGAATGGCGAGTTCACCAGGCACACTCCCCTTCCACCCCGTCCACCGCCAGTAAGCTCGGGTGGAATGGACCCGGAGTTTCATCCGAATTCGGATCGCAGTGGTTCGTCTGACCCTCGTACAGGCTTTCCGAACAGTAGTGGAAATGGACCTGGCCTTATTGGGGAGGGACGGATGAGTAATTCGGTTGTGAATCCGATTAACGGACGGGTTCCACTTCCGTCAATGCCTTACGGTGTTATGGGTTCACTGTTTGCGCCTACTCCGTTTTCTGCTGCACCGCTTCCACCGCCTCTTACTGTTCCTCAAGTTCCAACGAGTGGTAGGCATCAGCACAATGCCCGAGGTAATGGTGCACCAACGAACGATTATTCGTATCAAGCGCCCGGATGGAAGTAGAATGCACGGAGTATGTTAAGGGTAGTGATGGGCAGCACCATCTCCGATGCGCAAATTGGAACAACATTCACAACCTTCTCAGAACGCACTAAATAGCGTGCGAGAAGAAGGATCGATAACTCGGTGGCCTTAGAACAAGAGAGCAAGGTGGGACCATTTTCAGCAGCTTTCAGTAGCTTTCACCGAACAAGAAGCGGAAGCACGACATGAGCGTGCTTCAGAGTTGCCTCACGTAAACTGAAATAAATGACACACTTCTGAAATCGGGTCTGATTTATTCACTAGCTCGCACTTTCTATTATGAGTTACGTTAATTAGGAGCGTGTGCAACCGCTGCAGTTACCTTTGGTTGAAGTACTTGTGTAGATGCGGTTTCGTTCGATTTCTCCTTTGCGGTTTTAGCAGAAGGTTCAATAGCCGTCGAAGCTCGCTCGAGAGAGTCGTTACTTTTCGGATTGTTGCGGTCAGCACAGAGATGCTCCACCTGTTCCCGCAGTTGTTCCCGATTGTGCCGTTTTTCAGATGCACTTTGCGTATCGCCAAAGTTATTGCCTAATTCGTTTTTAAGGCGACCGCTTGCATCGTCGATTTCTTCGATGGCGCGCTTCAACGAACGAAGGGCAGATTGCGCGGTGAGCAGTTTCTTGCGGCCTTCAATGATGCGGTCACGGAGAACATTGCAGGGACAAGCCTGAGTGTGCAGGTTGGTATCTGAACGCGGCTTTTTCAAGGGACCGGCGCCGTGTGCGGCGGGGTCCGCGGCGTAACGACCGTTGGGGCGTTTGCGCGAGTTGGTGGCGGGAGGCCTGGCGTCGAGCTCGTGCGTGTGCGCCCACACGATTTCGATGCGGCAGTTGCCGGGCTCGTCGCAGCAGCACTGCTTGCGGTGGCCCTTGCGGCCGCATTCCACGCAGCGGCGCTGTGGGCGGTTGTCCAGCTTGGGCGCGGGGTTGCCGGTGGCGGGCGCCCAGTGGCGCACGCGAAGCGTGGAGGGACAGCCGGCCTGGAAGTGGGCGCACCGATAGGACACGTCTTCGAGGCGGAACGCGCCATCCTCGTTGAAGCGCAGCTGGGACTTGGAGCCTTCCTGTACGCACACGTTAGCAATAGAAAAAGCGAGCGAAAATGATGGTTAGTACTTACGAGCCGCTCGTAGGCGCAGCCGCCGCACGCGATGATTTCCTCGGATAGCCGCGTGGGGTTTATCACGAAGCGCTCGTTGGGCACGGCCCCGCGCGCCCGTATCACCAGCGTCGCATTCAAGCTGCGGCCCTCCGACGCCAGCAGCTCCGAGATGGCGTACTCGTAGCGCAGCCCCACCGGCGGCGCCGGGATCAGGAACGCTATCTCGCTTGGCAAGTTGCTCACCCACTGCCGCTCGCCCTGTGTGCGCTCGCTCTGCGATTCCGCGAGTCGAACCATGGCGGCTCAACAGCTCGGCAGCATTGGCACAGGCTGCAGGTGTACGCTCGCCCCACAGCACGGTTCTTTAAATGTGACAGTTTCATCGAAAATAGAACAATAGTGGGCATGGAATTGTATGCTTCCCGTTTTCGCATTGCGCAGCTCCCTATCGCTGTATCGCCTTAACTAGTTTCGATATTTATTCGGAATTAGTTTCACTTCGCATTAATACCCGAGTATGTAACTTAATATGCAAACAACAGGTGTGCGTGGAATTAATTTCATTACTACTACAGGAGCATTTCGTGTAATACTGCCGATGGATCCCCTTCCATTTTAACAACAGTGCAGTGCAGCAGTAGCTGTAATCCGATATCGACAAATTTCCTCCTACTGTCGATCCAGAAACCATCATCAGTGAATGTGTTTTCGAGTCTTTTCTCACTAGCTGAGCTGTGCCGTGCATAGTTCGTACATACAGCGTGGAGTGTAAAAAATGGGTTGGTTCAGTGAGGACAGATACCTCGCATGAAATAGTGGGCAGAAATAAGTATTTTTTGCGAATACGGATCAACGTGTAGATCTTTTCGCAAAGCATCCAATTGAATTGCACTACCCGTGAATCGTTCCGATATCGTCAGAATAAATGCGTAGGGAAACTCCACCCCGTATCACCTCTACTGTACTGTACCTGTCACTAGCCCTGCCGGCCCGCCTCCATCCCCTCGCGCAGTGCGAGCGCCACAATCATGCCAAGGAAATGCGCCAACATGGCCACCTTTGTAACGAACCCAATTTTGCACACCACCAGCACAGCGGCTGTTCAAATGTGTAGCACAAGTGAGCGCGGCACGAAGTCGACGTGGAAGGTAGCCGCCCTATCTGCGGCGGCGGCGGCAGCGGTGATGGCAACCACCACAGTGCTACCATCGCAAGCGGCGGGGATTATCGCACGTGAATGTCCAATACGCCTGACGTCGACCATCGAAGCATCGTCAAGACCACAACTCGCGGCGCGATGGGACAGGAAGTCGGAGAGTAGCGCGATTGAATCGTACTTGCTAGTATCTAACACGTCGAAGGCACCCGTAGACCTGATGTGGATCAACTACCGGGGCGAGGAAGTTTACTACGCCACCATCCGGTCGGGCAGGACGCATGTGCAGCCGACGTACGCCACGCATCAGTGGGTGGTGCGCGACAATAACCAGAACGCTATACTAGTAATCGAGGCACGCTCCGAGACCGCGGTCGCGGTCATAGGCATGGACGACAGCAATTCGGGCGCTAACGACATCCTTGAAATGGTGCGCAACACGGGAATGACTGTATCGAATTGAACAAGGCCGTGGAATGTGTGGGTGCGCGTTCACCGCCGAATTGTACAATATAACTGGGGAATGTACAGCACATTATCTGTCATTAAATTGTGTCGCCGATTTTGAGTGGTTCCGCACGGCGACATCAAACATGTTCCAAACCAGCCAACCATCGCTTTCCCTGGTTCCCCTGAATGACAACCTTACAGTACCATCAGCTCAACCCACAATGAACAATCGTCACCCTAGCACTGTTCGGTAGGATGGTCTGCCGGTCAGTCCAACGTGATACTGTGCGGTAGCAGTAGGGGGTGTGGGTGCGGTGCGATGGTTGATGAGCACCGGAGGGCTACCATGAAACAATTTCGTAACAGGCGGGACGATGCAAGAGACAGTTGCAAAAATCAACTTAAAAATAACTTGTATGGCTCATGACTCCATTACAACATTGCATGACGTATTGCAGGATTCCCGCCAATTTGTGTGCAATCCGAAATTCTGGGACTCGATACTTCGTCCATTGCTTTCATTTAATCCGCGCCCGCGCACTTTCGTGCTCCTCATTCAACTCAACTCCACCGAATCTCACTCCACCGACGCTCACCTACACCTCTACAATCCCGTTGGTAGCATTCGGACATAGCTGACCCGATTTGCTTCTATTCGCAATGGAGAGACATGTTGTGAAAAGAGACGGCCGACGCCAGCCCGTCAAGTTCGACAAGATCACGGCACGCATAAAGAAGCTCGCCTATGGGCTGGATCCAATGGTGGACGTGACCGAGGTGGCGCAGAAAGTGTGCACCGGCGTGTACGACGGCGTGACCACCTCGGCGCTGGATGACCTCGCCGCGGAGACGGCCGCGTACATGTCCACGAAACACCACGACTACTCGCTGCTCGCTTCGCGCATCGCCGTGTCGAATCTGCACAAGAACACCATCAAGTCGTTCAGCGAGACCGTGAAGCTGCTGCGCGGCTACGTGTCGCCGCACACCAAAGTCGACGCGCCGCTAGTGTCCGAGGAGATGTACAACTTCGTCTTGGCCAATCGCGAGAAACTGGACGCAGCCGTCATCTACGATCGCGACTTCTGCTACGACTACTTCGGCTTCAAAACTCTGGAGCGCTCGTACCTCCTCCGCATGAACGGCAAGGTCGTCGAACGACCGCAACATCTGCTAATGCGCGTGGCGTGTGGGATACACATCGGTGACCTCGACGCCACGCTCGCCACCTACGACGCACTGTCCTCCAAGCTGTTCACCCACGCCTCACCCACACTCTTCAACGCGGGAACTTGCCGACCCCAATTGTCGTCGTGTTTTCTGCTCACCATGACCGACGACTCGATTGAAGGGATTTACGACACACTAAAACGATGTGCGGTCATTTCCAAGTCTGCCGGGGGCATCGGACTTTCAATTCACAACATTCGTGCCACCCGGTCCTACATTCGTGGTACAAACGGCACTTCCAATGGCATTGTACCGATGCTGCGTGTGTTTAACGACACCGCACGATATGTCGACCAGGGAGGCGGGAAGCGCAAGGGTGCGTTCGCGATTTATCTCGAGCCCTGGCATGCCGACATTTTTGAATTCCTCGACCTGCGCAAGAACCACGGCAAGGAGGAGCAGCGCGCGCGCGACCTGTTCTATGGGCTGTGGATTTGCGACCTGTTCATGAAGCGAGTCGAGGAGAACAAGACGTGGAGCCTGTTCTGTCCGAACGAGGCGCCCGGGCTCGACGATTGCTGGGGTGCGGAATTCGAGGCGTTGTACACCAAGTACGAGGAGGAGGGCCGTGCGAGGAAGGTCATCGAGGCGCGGAAGCTGTGGTTCGCGATTTTGGAGGCGCAGATTGAGACCGGCACCCCCTACATGCTGTACAAGGACAGCTGCAACCGCAAGAGCAATCAGCAGAATCTGGGTACGATTAAGTCGTCCAACTTGTGCACGGAAATCGTCGAGTACACCTCCCCGGACGAGGTGGCCGTGTGCAACCTCGCGTCGATTGCGCTCAACAAGTTTGTTGTGGTGCCTGAGGATGGCGGGAAGCCCTACTACAATTACGATGAGCTCAAGCGTGTGACGAAAATGGTCACGAACAACCTGAACAAAATCATCGACTGCAATTACTACCCCGTCCAGGAAGCACGTAACTCGAACATGCGGCACCGGCCGATTGGCATTGGAGTTCAGGGACTTGCGGATACATTCATTCTGATGCGTTATCCATTCGAGAGTGAGGAGGCTCGAGAATTGAACAAGGATATTTTCGAAACATTGTACTTCGCAGCGGTTGAAACAAGTTGTGAGCTTGCGGAGGTTGAGGGACCGTATGAAACGTACGAGGGCTCGCCCATGTCGCAAGGTAAGTTCCAGTTCGACTTGTGGGACGTGAAACCGTCGTCGGGCCGATGGGACTGGGATGGGTTGCGTGAGAAGGTGGCGACACATGGTGTTCGAAATTCACTATTGGTGGCACCGATGCCTACCGCCTCCACATCGCAGATTCTCGGCAACAACGAATGCTTCGAGCCTTACACCTCCAACTTGTACACAAGGCGTGTGCTGGCAGGCGAGTTCTGTGTCGTCAACACGCACTTGGTGAAGGACCTCCAGCGTCTCGGATTGTGGGATGCGACTACGAAGAAGAAGATTATGGCGGCGAATGGGTCCGTGCAGAACATCCCCGAGATTCCGGATGATATTCGAAGCTTGTACAAGACCGTGTGGGAGATTTCCCAGAAACGAATCATTGAACTGGCGGCAGACCGGGGTGCCTACATCGATCAATCACAAAGCATGAATATTCACATGGCGGCGCCGAATATCGGAAAGTTGAGCTCGATGCACTTCTTCGGATGGAAGTCGGGGCTGAAGACAGGTCAATACTATCTACGCACAAAGGCTGCCACAGATGCGATCAAGTTCACGCTGACACCCGCCGAGATCGCGGCAGCCAAGGCAGCGGAGGAGAAGGCGGCAGCTGCTTCTGCCGAGCAAGCCATCGCATGTTCAATTGATAACCCAGAAGCATGCATTAGTTGTGGTAGCTGAGGTGGTGCTGTATACTCGTATTGTGTTTAGACAATACACCACTGTATGTAGTCGAGCCGTGAATCCTTATTCTGGAAATGGAATTATATAAAACATGACTGTTTCCTTTCCACATTTTGTATCCCGTCGCCACTTGTCAAAGCAGATTACCACCACCAAAATGTAGGGGTGGACTGCATATTGTGCACTGTCAGGTCGATATACAGCTCGGAATGGCACTGGCACATTGATAAAGCGGGTCTGACCTCCGCGCTCGCAGTCACCGAGCGATCTTACCTTGACAATGGTGAGCCGATTCTTCAAGCCGTACTATGCGTGCAATGTACTATTGTTCGTGACGTATGTCGCACTGCGAGTGCAACGCCTCGATCCGGGCGAGCTGGGTGATCCAGACATCCTCGGTATACCGCGGGAATGGTCGATATACTTCAGTTTGGCGCTATTGCTCTTTGCACGAATGTTCTCGGCGCCCACGCTCGATTCCTATCTGACGACCGCGTTCAAAGGCACTGCGGCGGCGGTGCTGCTTTGCCTGTGGTTCATGAACGGAACGATGTTCCGCTATTTCAGCGCGCTGTACTTCGTCGCGCTGTTGGTGATTCCGCAGCCGCGCTTCGCGTACCCGCGCTCCATCGTGGCGCTGAACCACCAGTCGTTCGAGAGCCGCGTGCTGAACAACAACCACAAGACGTTCAACGTCGTGTGGGCGCACGCCGCGTGGGTGCCGCGCTGCACGCAGCTCGCGCCCGTGTTCGCCGACGTCGCGCGCAAGCTGCAGCATCCGCGCGTGCAGTTCTCGAAGATCGACGTGGGCCGTTGGGGCGAGGCGGCGAAGCGGCTGGGCATCCTGATAAGCCCCACCTCGCGCCAGCTGCCTTGCGTGCTGCTGTACCGCCGTGGCAAGGAAATCGGGCGTGTGCCGAAGACTGTGGGCGACCACGGCGACATCGAGCACCGTTGGCGTGGCGGATTCACCGCCAAGGACCTGTGGAAGGAGTTCGCACTGGACGATGTGCTGCGGGAGGCGACCGAGTGGGAGGATGCGGCCAAACGGAAACTACAGAACATGAAGACGGACAAGAAAGCGCAATAGAACAGGGGTGTACTACGTTTTCGTGTTGTACAACGTTTACTCTTGTCTGGTGGTGTGCTGAGGGTAGAGGGTGCAGTTGGTGGGTTCTCGTTGCAAAGTCAAAGCGCTGATGCTATATGGCCGCATTATTCAAATAAACGCTTAATGCGCAAAACCTTCACATACGAATGAATGGTTTACTTGAGCATTCTATTCAGGCCGTCGATGTCTCCGACCACCGGAGGTGGCTTGTCATCATCGCCTTTGTCGCCGCCGCCGCCCTTCTTCCCGTTCTTGCCGCTGCGTTTGTCGTCTTCGTTCTCGTCCTTGCGCACCGCACGCGGGCTGATGAACGTTCCTGTGAGCTTGATTTCTTCCTCCATGTCCTTCCGTTCCTGCTCCTGGATCCATCGCTCCCACAACACACCGCCGCGATACAGCACCAGTATGCCGGCGATACTCGCTAGCGCCGCCCACATCGCTCGCAAGTCACGGAACCACTTCGTGCTCACCTCATACTCTTCCAGTTCCATGATTTCTTCCTCAGCCTCGGAATACTGAGTCGTTTTGCGTGCGCGGAGCTCGCGTTCGCCGCAATAGTCTTTTTCTTTGATTCCAAACGCTTGCAGTGGGATGGGTTCCGAAGGTTCGAGTTGGATGACGGTTTCTGCGCGCACCGGGGCGGGCGATGGGGGCATTGATGGCATTCGGCGTGTATTTGATAAAATGGTACTTGTACCAGCGAAAAGTCCCAGTGATGCCATTGCAATGCGCAACAGGGACATCGGAGATGAAACTATAAGTCGTAGTGGTCCGATGCGGATCGGCGGTGGGCAATTCGAAGTGTCGTTCGCGTTTTCCGGTGGTGGAATAGGTCGCTCTGACATTCGTGCTGCCGCCCGCCGTGGCAATCGTGGCAATCGAATCCGTTGGCGTGACAGCCCATGCCGAGCACGGGTTCGTACGTTCAGGAGGGCACCAACGCTCACAGGCGCAAACGCGAGCGGCGCCATTTTGCTGGGGTCCGAGATGGTGACCGCGGGAGATTGAAGTAGAGGGATCGACGTAATGTTCGAACTGTAAGGAATTGGTTGGTACCTTGTATACAACCTTGTATGGATGTGTATACGCCGCAGGGTGCCCGTACAGTGGCTCGCAACTATTCCTTAGTTAGGTGCTGGATAAATTACGTCAGTTACAGCTTCGGCCACACTTTGCAAATCCCTGATGGATGTTCGTGCCAGTGTCACCGAGTACGCGCGTCGACTCGTCTCGGCTGACGGCGTGAAGGCCCTGCTGCTCGACGACCACACCGCGCGCGTGCTGTCGGTTGTGACGAGCCAGTCGTGGTTGCTCGAACGCGATGTGCTGCTCATTGAGAAGGTCACGTCGCCGAGCGCCGATTTTCACGACGACTTACCGGCTGTGGTGTTCGTTCGACCGACCCCACAAAACGTGCTCATCCTGCGCAAGGAATTGCGCACCCCCCGTTTCGCGTCCTATGTGCTAGTGTTCTCGAATGTATTGCGGCGAACACTCATCGAGGAACTCGCCGACGCCGATGAACATGAACGTGTCACCGCCGTTCATGAGTTGTACGCCGACTTTTTCGCGCTCGCACCGCATCTTGTTTCGTACGATGTGTCGCCCTGTCTCAATTCCATGCGTGGGTCCGGCGCATCGCTCCAAAATCCTCAATTCGAACGTACTGTCGATGGAATTGTCGCCACTTTACTTGCGTTGAAAGTTCGACCTATTGTGCGTTACCAGCGAACGAGTTCGCTATGCAAGAATCTCGCAGATCGAGTATCCGTGCGCATGGACCAAGAGGCGGCGCTGTTTGCCTTCGCACCGCGTGACCGAGCGCCCCTGTTATTGATACTGGACCGTCGTGAGGATCCCTTGACTCCATTGCTGAACCAGTGGACATATGAAGCCATGGTGCACGAGCTGATTGGTATCAACAACAACAGAGTCGATCTTCGCGATGCGCCGAGCGTTCCATCGGACCTGCAGGAATTGGTGCTAGACGCGGATTCGGACCCGTTCTACGAGCACAATCGGTACTTGAACTTCGGACAACTAGGCGATAACCTGAAAACTCTCGTGGACGAATTCCAACGCAGCAATGACAGCAAACGCAAGATGGAGTCGATTCAAGACATGATTGCACTGGTGGCTGACTTTCCGCAATTGCGACGGCAGTCGGTTGGGGTCAGTCGCCATGTCGCATTGGCAGGTGAATTGTCGCGTTTCGTTGGAGCTACCCGACTGCTGGACGTTTCGCAATTGGAACAGGATTTGGCGTGTCGCGAGGCGGAAGCTGAACATATTCGCGAAGTGGAAGCGCTCCTCCGGTCACCGAAAGTAGCGGCTTCGGATAAGCTCCGTGTCGTGCTTTTATATGCGCTCCGTTATGAGGACTCACAACATCGCGGGTTAGCGGCAATGAAAGATGCATTGTATCGGAACGGTGTCCCCGCAGAAGGCGTCGCACTCATCGACGCCATTAAGTTGTATGCTGGTTCACGACAACGTGCGTCGGATATATTCAGCAATCGTTCGTTCTTCGCGAAAGCCAGCAATTCCGTGCGACGTGGTATCGTAGGCGTTGAGAATGTTTATACTCAACATGAGCCACTGCTCATGACCACATTAGACCTACTGCTTCGTGGGCGTCTTCGTGCAGATGATGTACCCGCCACTGGCGAACGTCCAGTGGACGACCGAATTGTATCGTCGTCATTCCTGGGCACGAACGGACAGGTGAATGGGAACGGTGTAGCGTATGTAGTGCCACCAAGAGAAATTATCGTGGTGATGGCAGGAGGTACAACATTTGCGGAATCGCGCTGCGTCTCAAGTTTGAATGGAGGAAAAAATGCGTTCGTACCAGTCGAAGGATCGGTCACAGCCTCGGCGGCGGCGGCTGCGAAACAAAATGGGGCGCGCGTTGTTTTGTGTGGCTCGACAGTTCACAATTCCACATCGTTTGCAGTTGAAATAGCCCGTAATGCTGCACTGACACAACGAATGGACTCCGAGCGAGATAGAAAATTCTAACTGAACGTCTATAACGAATTTACTTTTTATCACTCATGCACTCACTCGTCTCACCTCGCCTCACATGAGAGTATATTTCGGACCGCTCCCTCCCTGTGGCACTGTCCAAGTGATGTTCTGCGTCGGGTCCTTCACATCGCACGCCTTGCAATGCAAACAATTTTGAGCGTTAATCTGAAGCTTCCCATCCACATATTCGTATACTTTCGCAGGGCAGTATCGCGACTCCAGTCCTTTATACAAGCTGAGGTTCACTTCTGCAGGAATACCCTCGTCTTCTAGTACGAGATGGCATCTTTCGTCATGGTCGTGGTCCGTACCGCTCAATGACAACGCCGTTAGTAAGTCGAACGTCACTTTCCCGTCGCCCGATCCGTATTTGATTCGCCTGCTCTTTCCCGCAGGTTTCGTCGCTACGTGGTCCGCAGTTCCATGGGACAATGTCCATGGCGAACGCCCACGAGTGATATACGATTCAACTGCAGCATTTGTGACTCCAGCTAGACGTCCGTATTTGAATCCCGGCCGAATGTTACGCGCACGCCACAGCTCCTCACCAAGCCACGATGACTTGACAATATTTGAATACCCTTCCATCTCCGGTAATGCTTTCTCGTCACTCGAGCTTTCTAATGCATCAACTGTCACTTCTGCTGCAAGCGTCGCGGACTTGATTGCCGTGTGTGTGCCTTTTATCTTCGCAACGTTCACGAAGCCTGCGCTACACCCTATTAACGCTCCGCCTGGGAATTCGAGCTGCGGAATAGATTGATATCCACCTTCATTGATTACTCGTGCTCCATATTGCAATGCTTCTCCGCCTTCAAGCAAAGATCGAACTTTTGGATGATTCTTCCATCTTTGGAATTCGCCGTACGGCGACAGATACGGGTTCTGGTAATCGAGCGCAGTTATAAGGCCTAGTGCTACTTGGTTATCTGCCATATGGTAAAGGAATGATCCACCGTATGTTTTCGAGTCAAGGGGATACCCAAGTCCATGTTCCACATGACCAAGACGATGCTTCTCATCAGCAACACGCCAAACCTCCTTGATACCTAATCCATAAGTTTGATGTTGGGACTTTTGGTCAAGATTGAACCGTGAAATAATACCTTTCGATAGTGAACCTCTTGCACCTTCGGCAAATAGTGACAATTTCCCATGAATTTCAACACCGGGTTCGAAATTGCTTTTGCGTGTTCCGTCCTTCGCGACACCAAAGTCGTTTGTAGCAACACCAGATACACGACCATTCTCATCGTACAGCACCTCTGCGGCTGAGAAACCAGGATAAATTTCTACACCGAGTTCTTCGGCCACTTCGCCCATCCATCGCACGAATTGTGAAAGAGAAAGAATGTAATTCCCGTGGTTTTGCATGTCTGACGGTACTGGAAGGGGATACGCAGAGGACTTGGTATAGTACAACATTCGTTCAGATTGAACCGGGGTGCCTTTAGGCGCGGAGGATCGCCAATCTGGAAAAAATTCATCAATCGCACGGGGCTCGAATACATTGCCGGACAGTGCATGAGCTCCGATCTCCGCACCTTTCTCCAATACGCAGACCGAGATGTCGCTGTTGAGTTGACGTAGGCGGATGGCGGCGCTTAATCCGGCAGGACCCGCGCCTACAATCACCACATCGTAATCTAATCGATCACGTTCTATAGCAGTGCACAGTCGTCGCAATGTGCATTGCGGACGAAGCGAACGGACTCGGCTCAACATTATGTGCAATTGAAGCAAGGTGGCGCGAGGGTGCGCGAGGTATTAGTGACAAGTGGGATTAGATAATGTACAGGTGCTGACCAATCATACAGGATGAATACATTCTAAATTACTTGAGAATGGAATGTACTCGAATGATGCAAGCGCTCATGCTCACGTTCACAGAATAAATGACCACCGCTTAGTACAATCTCATCGTCACGGTTAACACACGCCTCCGCACCTCCCTGAAGTGATACGGCTCTAGTACCGGGTGGTTTATCTAGTAGACCACAAAGAGATTCAACGTGCGTAAAGGAGCATGGATGAGAGCCACTTTTCGCCACCAGTCCAAGCACTTGGCGGAACAAACGACGCTGTAACGCTATATGGAGTGGCCGTACGAGATGGCGACGAATACGTAAATCGGCACCACAGCTCAGGACGGCCTTGACGAATACATCACGTGTGAGGAGCTCGAGCGCATCGGCATCATCGCGAAGAAGGTGAGCGTTTCGGGCTAGAGCGCGCTCTACCTGGGGGTTAAGCTCATCTCGAAGTATGGGGAAGACACGAGAACGAACTCGATTGCGTACAAAATCAGCACTGTTATATGGATCAACCCAAACAGGTAGAGAACAAGAGGAGCAAAAGTCGGCAGTTTCGGCTCGCGACAAATCAAGCATAGGACGCAGAAGTCGGTGTCTAGGTGATAGCGACCGCTCAGCTCGCATAGCACTTACCCCATCGGCACCTGCACCAGAAGTGAGATTAATCAGTGCTGTCTCAGCAAGGTCCGTTCGCGTATGCGCGACGACGATGTCCCCGGCACCGCACGAATCGGCAATGCTTTGAAGTGCGGCATATCTCCAGTGACGTGCGCCTGCTTCGTTGAGCGGTACATCACGACCTCGAATGATGTGAAGCGGTAGACGCAGAAGCCAAGCGATAAGTGATACGTGCACGGCAGCTGCATCGTCACCTGGCCAGCCATGGTTGCAATGTGCTAACGTGATGCGTTTCGACAGTTCCGGTAGATGATTGAGTGCGCTTGCAAGTGCAACAGAGTCTTGTCCACCAGATATGCCCACAAGTATTCGAGAACTTAGCGGGCGATGTGAATTCAGCCCATTTCGAACAGCGGCAATGAAGCGCCTTGACGTCATCGCCGTCGAGCGAGACGAGTGAAGCTACTGTATGGGATGCGATTCGGTAGATGTCCCACTGTAAAGAAATGGGTTCAAATGTCCACGTGTCGTAGGCCGTATTTGATCTCCCCTTTCGAACCAGTTCACTATTTCTGTCAGAAGTCAAGGACAAGCTCATAGTTGTGCAACATGACGACTGGATTCGTTTCATCGCCGAATGGTCGTGTCTCATTGACCACATCATTCAAATCTCAAACGACGTCATTGAAGCGATGCGCGCCACTTCGTATCGCGAGAGCTTCTCAACGTTCTCGAATAGTTCCTATCGCCTCAACGACGGGGACAGGAGTGCGAGAATTGTCTGCGGATGAAGTGGAAGCTACAGTCAAGGGGTCAGCGCGTCCGATTTTGTTTGTGGCAAGCGCGCGTTGGTGTGGACCATGCCAGTTTATAGCTCCTGAACTACACAAACTTGCCGATATTTACAAGGATGCGGTCGATATTATCAAGATGGACACCGACGAATATCCGGACATGGCAAGTGCGATGCTTGTGCGAGGATTACCAAGTTTATATTTCATTAAGAATGCGCAGTTGCTGTACAAGATGGAAGGTGCGCTGCCTGCGGAGAAATTGGAAGAATTTGTCAATTTCTTTTTCTTCAATGGCCCTCGTCCGGAAGAACTTGTACCCGCTGAAGAACAATCGTAAATCAATGAACTTAGGCTATTCAAAAATGGAAATGATTTGTGGTGGCATAATCTGAGTTGTAGTCGTCGTCGTAGTTTGTTTCAATCGCATAATTGGAATCCTCGCCCAACTGCTCCTCTTTTCAATGTTTTCGAAGTCCTGCCGCAAAGGTTAGACAAGATGTGTTCATTACGGCTTAGCGATGTCAAAATCGGGTAAGAAAGTAGGTTAACAAGTGGTAGTACTCTCTGTTTCATCTCAGTAACGTATGCCATTTTACCGTGAGCATCTTCATCGAAGAATCATATGACGCTTTCCCTTACTAACCATTATATTGAATGAAGTTATTGTAGCACTGGTAAGACAGAAGTCGCATCATTGTGGGTAGACACCATGACACTACTGGAGCAGTCTTTCACACAGATCCTGGGTAACCACTTTCAATCTGTTCAACCACTTAACTCTTTCAGATGATTGGACAATTATTTGTTGAACCGACGAATTAGCAATTCTCACTTTATTTACTGTATTGTATCGGCATTGAAACTTGTTTTTTCGATAAAATTTCAAAGTTCTACTTCTCAAACAAAATATATCTGGACTGGTCGCACGTTTCGTTGATGGCAGCATGGCAGGACGAAAGGTTTCGTTTGAGGCCACGTTCAAGAAAGAATTCGGGTCTACAGACTTCGCCAAACGACTTTGGTGCGGTGGGCTACGGATTCGCGAAGGGAAATACGCACTCAAGTCTGCTACCCATGTGTTATCCGATTCGCTGTCGAATGGCTTGGAACTTTCCTCTGATGAGAGTACTACCGCACTCATCAATGACATCGAATCGTTCATGGATGATAATGCCCGACTGCGTCGAGCGTGCTCGCCGTTTTCGAAGGAAACCGACCTTCTTGTGTTACCTCACTCTACTTTGATTCGGGTTCTATTATCGATTGAACCATTGCAACCTCCGTTGGTTCGATGTGTTGTCAACAAAATTTCTGAAATTGGAGAAGACATTAAGAGTAATGATGGACTTGCTGTACTACTTTTGTCTCAACTCAAATGGCTTGATTTCGTCGCTGATTCTCCTGCAATGTGCGAGAATCTGTTCTCTATTGTACCTGTAGTATGCCCGAAAATGCAATGTAACATAGTGGAAAGTTTACCTGAGATCCTTGACGACCATGTGCGTGTCACTGCTGCAAAGGAGCTCACCAAGATATTGGCCGAGAATACTTCTATAATCGGGTCGGTTGTCGATGCTTTGGGTGCATTAGGTGTTCATCCCGACTTACTTGAAGAAGTTAATGGCACTGTTCTGTCGACACTTTCTGCTGCGCGGCGTGATATTCTGCCTTCTAGTCTGAGGTATCTGTTGCGAACTGCCCCTCCTGTTCTGTACGATGCGACCGTGTACAGTATTCGTGCGGTACTGGCTCAGCCGAGCCTTGGACTCGCGTCTGGTCGACTTGTCCTGGATGCACTTCGGTCTGGCCTTCGAGTCAATAAGAATTTCGCAGACCACTTTGTCAAAGTCATGAAGCGCGATATCAACGAATCTGCGGGGAACAGACCAGCTGATGTATGGATTATTATGGCATTGTTTGATTGTCCGGGACAGAGAAAGTCTGTGGAAGTATTGTTTCGAAGGAAGGCCTCTGCGAATCATTTCACCGAGACTGTGTTTGATGCAGCACTAGCTCCATTTGCTGATTCATTCTGTGATTTGCAGTACAATCTATTATGTATGGCTGCGCTTGTTCTCCGAGCTTCAGAATTGAATGCACGAAGAACTGGGATTTGTTTGTACGCCATGTTATTCCGACTTTTCAAAGTTGGGAATGCTAGGCGTAACATTATTAATGCGCTCCTCGAACATACTGGATCCCGCAGGACAGAAGAAGTGGACAGTGCGCTTGATGCATTAGTTCATATTGCTCGTGAAAGTGAGAGCTCGAGGATCCTACTTGCACATAGCGCCTTGATTCACGGACTTCTCGACTTCATTGAGACTTTTTCCACTTCTCAAGTGCGACAGATTTGGACAGTGCTTGCATTGCTTTGTCGTTCTGCACTCGCAAAAACTTCTGTTCCAGGAGATTCGAGTAAAGGCAAGGACGTTCGAATGAAATCAGCCAATGAGGACGAAGAGGAAGAAGAGGATGACGATGCCGGACTTTTCGATGATGATAATCAATCTGAACTTGCGACTCTTGAAATTTTGTTGAGAAAGGAGTTAACATCTGTGAATGAACATTACCGACGAATCGGGGTTATAGGGGCTTCGACAATGATCAAAATCCTGGGATCTCACATGCGAACGAATATCTTCAAGATGTTACTGGAGCCTGGTGTCTCGCAATCAAGCACACAAGCGCTGGCCTTTGATGAACTTAGCAGAATTTTACCACGGAATGACCCCGTGTCGGAGGAAGCCATCGAAAAGATATCTCGAAAAATTATGTCTCACTTTGAAGATACCTACATCGCAGATGCTAGAACTCACGAGGACCAGTCTTCTCAGCCTGGATTTCCGAAAAGTGTACTCTGGGCTAACCATGATGGGCCTGAAGTTGAAGTTTGTATTCCGATATATCGTTTAGTGAACAAGCAAGGCGCAGGTCATAGTAGCTCCCGTGATGCTCTCTGCCCCATGGCTCCGGAACTGCGACTTCTCTGTGTCTTGACAGCGATGCGAGACAAAGGAGACCTTCGGGAAATTGATGCTGTCATCGGAGGTAAGCTACGAAATCGAATCTTTTCTGATCTCTATTTGACGTTAATGATGTTCAAACTAACTGTCTTCCTCTCGTTTTTGTGAATGCGCGTTCAGCTCCTCTGCGGATACCCGAAGTTTTTGAAGTTGCTGAATTCATGTCGCTCAGTGCACCAGCGAAACGAGTGGTCTATATATCGTTGTTCGTTGCGCACGGATGGATAGTTGAATTGATGAACTGTTTCTCTGAACAAGATACTCCAGATCTGATTTCGAAGTGCCTAAAACGGTTGGAAGACCTCATTAATCTGGAAGAAATGTTGTGCTTGATTACTGCGGAGTTTGCCAATTGGAGGACCGTTCTATTTGACTCGTATAGTTTCACGGAAATTGTTGAGCAACAAGACGGTTCAGAGAAACCTGCTGCCCGAGCGAAGAACGCTAATTCTAGCAGTGCAGAAATATGTACCGACTGGAAGGTTCATGCGCGAAAGTTGGACCCAAAAGCTATTGGCCTTCTTCGAATCACTGCGTCAAACAAGTATGGGCCCAAAGACACTAAAGGTGGTAAGCAAGAAAAATCACGAAAGGGCCGCAAGCTTGAACCAATCCTTGAACCACCTAGTCTGCTCTATCTCTTGGAACAGCTTATGAGGATACTCAGCGTCAATTTGCAAAAGGACCTCAGTAAGCTTTCCTTGAAAGGAAACTTTCTCTCTGCTACAGTGCTTCAAACTGGCAGCAGCGCTCCAAAGAAACTTGCAAATCGGAAGGATGGCATTGTATCCAACAAGAGCCCTTTAGAGTTTTTCGGTGAATTGAAGACTGCTCTTGTTTCCCTTGCACCACAATTGGCGCGTTCGTTACGCCTCTGCGGACTTTCTGAAAATGGCGTCTCTTCTTCCGAAGTCGATCAAATCGAAACCTTCAAGTCATGCGTAATACTTTGTTTGAAATGTTTGGCTGGATTTCTGACCATGTCGTCAGCTAAGGATGTAACAGTAAGGGATCTGGTGTTTGATGTTTTGGCGTCTATCCGCTTCGATGCTAGCCCTATTTTATTGCCATCCGTGCCTATAACTGAAGAGGATATACATGTTGCTGCAAAACATGCATTTGGTCAATTACGAGGCAAGCTTGTGGAGGTATCTGGGATTTGCGATGAGGATGATGATGTCGATGAAGATGATAATGCGAACCTTGACACCGGAGGCAAAATAATTACCTTAGGAGTTGAAGGTTACGTTACATTCTTGGCCGCCTTAGAAGCGTTGTATGGACTATGCAGTTCTCATGGGCGCACATCGGTGGGAGGACGACTTAGCGACTCTGCTGGACGTTTCCTTGAGAAGAATTGGGGGAATTGCTTTGCAAATTCGAAGCGCGCTCGCAAGTTTCTACCAGGGATAGTACGTATCTACATTCAATGTGCGGAGGAACCGTTTGAACTCGTTGATGAGCTTCGTGAACGGTTGACTAAATTTTCAGCTCATCTAATGGATCCATCGAAAAAATCCGAAGAGGATTCTCCGGACCTTGCCGATGGGAAGAGTAATTCGAAAGTTGCAGGATGGGGATCTCTGACTGCTGATACCTATCACACTTATGCATCGTGTGTTTTCGAACAGTACTTGATATTGTTCATAGGATTGAAGCCAGCGAAGTACGAGAACACTGAGGAAGCGTTCGGGGTAATACAGAAATACTTGGAAGCCCTTATGCCTCTGTTCGAACTTAGTCGGAACAATCAATTGGTATTGGGAGCAGCGATGCGCGCAGGTCGAATGATTATTGATGGGTTCATGAAGGCGTGGATCCCTTGGTTGAAGGAGAAGTTCCCTCATTACAAGAAATTAGTCATGAAGACTCTGAAAATGAAGCAGAAAAGCACGCGACTGCTGCAGACGTTCTGCAATCACAGCAAGGGCTTACAAGATCCAGTGCTGACTTGTTTGGTGCCACCTCTGAAGAAGTCTATGGAGTTTCTCTTATTTTGTGTGAAGGGATTAATGCAATCACAAAATCTCGCCAATGCGTACATGATTGGAAACTTGAAACATCGCAATTTGTGTGGAGAAGTGATAAGTTCGCAAGAACAGTACAAATCCGAATGTGACAACTCTTCAGAATCTGAATACGAATCGGACGATGAAGAATCATCGACTCCCAAGAATTCAGCGAGTCGAAAATTGAAAAGTAAGAAAGAGTTGAGCACTCCTGCAGGGAAAAGAAAACTGAGTTCATTATCGAAACAAAGACCTAAATCAAAAACTGAAATGTCAGGCAAGCAAAGCAGTTCTGCCAAACATGAACCGAAACAAGGTGGCTCCCATCCCCTCACCACGCAATCAGATGATGATGGTAATAATGCAGATGAAGAAAACCCGAACGAGGATGACAATGAGAGTGATAAGGAGATAGATGAGGATGAACCGCTTATACATTCGCTCGCCCCACATAACCCAGGTGCATATACGGAAAACAAAACAAAACGAAAGAGAAGAAAAACGTCTAGGTCTAAGTTTATTGAATATGAGGCGGTCGAAGCGGACGATACTGAGGATGAGGAGAATGACGCAGATCAGAATGGAAACTTGTCTGGTTTTGTGGTTGACGATTCCTCCGGTGATGAACGTTGAATTGTTTCCAAGTCGTAGCTTGTTGTGTATCTCTTGCTTCGTGGTGCGGTTTTTGAACCGCTTCGGACTAAGAATGGAGACTCTAAACTTTCTAGAGACACCCAAACTTTGCACCGTATTGAGGGATTAGAACAAAAGCTTCAAAGTTGATCGCCTCATCCATGCCTGGTAGGACTGAAGCGGAGCAGAATGTTGCTATTGGCTGAGCCAGTGCAGTAATTCGAAAGTTGGACAAGCAGATAAAATAATGTACCGTACGTCATTCTTGAGGGTTCATGACGACCCTTGCACGTTTATCGCAGTCATTCGCTCACAACCCAAAAATGTAGGAATGAGGCGCCAAACCAAAGCTATTCTAAGGAGCTAGTCTACATACAGACCTAAGTTGGTATTAGACGTGACGAGCTAATGAAGAAGCTTCGGATTGTAGTTCATCAGTTAAGTCGCCCTGTGCACTCTCTTTTTCAGCATTTTTCGCAAATGTGCTTCGTACGCTGCGAGTAATCAAAATGGATACGAACAACATTGCGGCCAAGCTTCCGAAACGTACCACAGTTGCAAGCCGTGACACACTCCCGCCACCGCTCGCAACATCACGCGCGGCTGCACCGATTAAACAAAGATTAAGTACGCTCGGAATAATTCCAATTGCAGTACCCAAAGCATATTCCCTGAAACGAACACTCGTCAACGACAATAGGTAGTTGAGTGCGAACCCAGGCAATGGAGACAGTCTGGTAAGGAGAACGAATCGAATACCGGACAAGGAACCGGCAGATTCTAGCGCCCTGGCGATTTTCGGATAATTCACAATGGCCTTCTCTATTCGAGGAGCAAGCACGCCTCTGGCCAACGTGAATGCGATGCAGGACGCCAGCAGTTTCGATAAGTAGAGGGGAACAAACGCAGTAGGTGCACCGAGAACAGTGGCCCCAGCAACAATTGTCGCCATGTTAAATGGAAAACAGAGTAACACCGTACAGAGGTTGATGCAGAACAATACGAGTGCGCCTCGGAACACACCGACTTCAGTAATGAACATTTCAGCGCGTGCGAGGAGTTGAGCAAGTGCATTGCTGCGTATAAGAACACCCAGGCCCACCACAGCGAGCAGCACAATTCCAATAAGCTTGAAACGAGGGCGACGCCCAGGTGATTTTTTGACAGCCATTGTGTCTGCGCTGTCCACAGGATCAATACGAGTTCTGTTTGTCCAGTCCTGTTGGTGTTGGCACCGAAACACAAGTTTCCTATGTCCCCCCAGAGTCTTCGGTCGATGTGACGGGCATAATGGAAACGCGAAACTATGCCGTCGAATGACGAGTTGAGGTGCCAAGGAGATATAGGCCGCAGTCATCACGCTCGCAATACACTGAGAAAGATCTCCAGATATCACAGCAAATGAACTTGTGCGTCGAGTATCGTCGTCGTTCGCCTTAATTGCAATCCTATCAACCATCCATTTATTTTATTTTATTACCTTGCTTTTATTATTATTTTATGGCTTTATGCGGAATTAACTATTCCTGCCACCAATTTCTCAGCACCGACTTTGCGTTATTGCTTACGATGTAAATTTTCCTTACTTACCTTTCGTAGAATTTTTAATGTTGTAATTAAGAAACCCTAACGTATCCTACTTTGAATTGTAGGATGCATGGGTGTTTCCTAATTCTTAAACTATAATTTTTGCATGAATCAATTAGAAATAACGAAAATTTGTAGGTTAGCAACAATGCAAAGTCGTGTCACCTCTACAGGGAAGACACGGTGACCCGTAGGTTTAACGTTAAATATCGACATTATTTTTGAATGAATTCTACAGAATTTTTAATGTTGTAATTAAGAAACACCAATGCATCCTACCTGTGTGAGTAGGATGCACGAGTGTTTCTTAATTGTAACATTAAAAATTCTAGAAAATTCAAACACAATTAAAGACTGTTTATAACGTTGAATTCTCCGGATCACCGTGTCCTGCCTGTATCTATGATTCACCAAATCAGGAGAACAGGGGGTCTACACTGTACATCCATCTATCTAAGGAGGTTGCGTAAATTCTCACGTCCAATTCAGTGCACAAATGTTGACCTTGCGATAGACAATTTCGGTGATAAAGATTTCCGCCTCTAACACACTGGACAGTTATAGATAACATCCGGCTGTGGAACACAAATCTATTAAGTGTGAAGAACTGCCGCTTTTGATTCGGTAAATCGTGAACTGGCAGCGTTATGTTTTCACCTATTCATTCACTGCTTGGTTCGACCCAGTAACACTGATTACTACTTCGTGTGGAGGAGGTGTAACATGCAATTGATCATTGCGCTCCTAAATCAAGCACAGTACACTTAAAACACCTGCGCACGACATCAGAATAAAGGTGTATGGTTTTGCATATGATGCACTAATTGAGTAAGGCCAATTAATTTTGTTTGTATGACCTACACTGCTAATGCGAACAATAAATATTTATAGTCGTATAAAAAGTAGAGTAGCATTTAGAGCGAAGCTCTGCAGTCAGACAACTGAGGTAAATGAAAATTGCCTCCCAACACCCCCATAAAGAAGATGATCAATTCAGATCATCGCTAACCTGATGAAGTACACAACGTGCATCCTCTCTTATATTCAGTTTGTCGTCAAACACTAATTTTTTCATTTTTCAACCAGTAATCTTCAGTGCCCATCATGAGATTGGCTAATTATCGTTGATAATCTTCGAGCAGATACATTTCCAATAAGATCGGTTCATAAAATAAAGCATGAATAAGGAACCAATAACTCACAGTTGCTACAAGCTAGTCGGACAATAAAATTTTCTTGCTGTTTCAGAGTTGTGCTTCTTTACTCGAGTTGGTTCATTGCTCTACTTTTTCTTGCATTTTACATCCCTATTAAATGGCTGTAGCGCTGCAGGTCGCCAAATGAACGAAAAGTTCATATGCCATACATAGAAAAAGTATAGATAAGGCGGAATTCTACTACAAAACGACGTGATCGAATCAATTGAATTATGTTGGACTTGTAATCTTAAAAACGCACAGAGATGAATCTGGTACCCATTTCGCGGTAGATATCAAATTAATACCGGCAAACTTGATGATTTGCAATACTTGTTTACGCTACTTGGCTGTATGGGTAATA
>JAAUYH010051463.1_pt1 | contig 27883 bp, 20 predicted proteins | sample 7278061 | NCBI WGS metagenome assembly JAAUYH01 (sample SAMN14350203, study PRJNA611818) | marine sediment metagenome | isolation source: surface marine sediment (0.6m) | place: French Polynesia: Moorea | collected 2018-08
CGGTCGTTGAGAAGACCGGAGTCAGCGCGTTCAGCGTGACGCCCGACCCCGCGATGCTGATGTCCGAGTGCCGGTTGGTCCACTGGCACCAGGAAGAGCCGTTCGCGTCGGCCTCGATATACCTGCAGTACTGCGTGGCGCGGCTTGCTCAGGAGAATCGGACGACCGTCCTGCTGGATGGCCAGGGCGCGGACGAGCTGCTGGCCGGCTATCAGCACTATTTCAAGACCCACCAGCTCGACCTGGCGGACCGTTGGGCGCTGTCGCGCCTCTGGCGGGAGACCCGGGCCTTCAACCGACGGCTCGAGGTGGCCAGCCAGGGCTATGTCGACAGCGGACGGCGATTCGACAAGAACATCGCCTTCAGTGCCACCAAGCTGGTCCTCAAGCGCTTGAGGCCGGTCGCGTTGCGGCCGCGCCCGTCGCGCGACGGCATGCCGCCGCCGGCTGCCGGTATGCGGCTCCGCCGCCAGATCTCCGAGGCCCTGCTGCACAAGAGCCTGCCGACGCTTCTGCGATACGCCGACCGCAATGCCATGGCATTCGGTCGGGAGACCCGGTTTCCGTTCCTCGACTACGACCTGGTGGACTGGTGCATCACCCTTCCCGAAGACGCGTTCATCGACGATGGCTGGCAGAAGGCGATCCTGCGCCGCGCCGGAGAGGGGTTGCTGCCCAGGGAGATCCAGTGGCGGGCCGACAAGGTCGGTTACGCCGCGCCGCAGGACGCCTGGCTGCGCGGCGTCATGCGGGATTGGAGCCATGACCGGCTGTTTTCCGGACCGGTCGCCGATGTCCCTGGCTACCAGCGCCGCAGGCTGGAAACGCTGTGGCAACAGCACCAATCCGGGGCCAGGAACACCGCGTCCGCGCTCTGGCGATGGATCAGCCTCGGCGAATGGATGCGGATGACCCGGGACGGCGTGTGGAAGACCGGCCCGGCTTGAGCTGGTGTCCGGTCAGGCAGCGGTGGCCGCGCCGGCGAGGTCGATCGGGGTCGGTATCTCCACGTATCGCGCGTGGCGAAGCATGCAGTCGTGGATCATGCCGATGTTGGCCCGTGTCCAACGGATGGTCTGCTCCAACCCCTCCTCCAGCGAGATCTCGGCCGTGAATCCCAGCTCGGTCTCGGATTTCGACGTGTCGGCAAATCGCTTGCCGGACCTGTCCCAATCCCGGGCCGGCTCGATCGCCGGCGCCGTCGGATTGCCTGTGAGCCGGTTGATCGTGTTGGCCAGGTCGAGGATCGAGGTCTCGACGCCGGAGGCGATGTTGTAGACGCCGCCGGGCTCTCCGCGCAGCGCGCAGGCCACCAGGCCGCGCGCCACGTCATCCACATGGATGAAATCCCGGGTGGCGATGCCGCCATTGTCGAGCGGAAGCGACTGATGGCAGAGCGCGCGGAAGATGAAGCTCGGCGTCACGTTGCGCCACACGGTCGACGGCGTGCCCCGCCACTGCCCGGCTCCCAGGATCTCCCGCGGACCATAGACGTTCTGGAACCGGGCCTTCACGAACGGGAGCCCGTGCCGGAGGAGATAGTAGTTCCCGTAGAACTCGCCGATGATCTTGGAGATCTGGTACGGGCTGTCCAGGTACAGCGAGACCGCGTCGTCCTCCGTCGTCGCGTCCGCCTTGTCGAAGGTCTTTTGCGCCACCGTGCAGCCGGCCGAGGCGTAGACCACCTTGCGCAGCTTGGTCTGCAGCTTCAGGCGGTCGAACAGTTTCAACGTGGTCAGCGTGTTGTTCTCGTGATCCGCCAGCGGATCGTGCATCGAGCTCTGGTTGCCGTGATAGGTCGCCAGGTGGAATACGAAATCGAGGTCGCGCGGAAGTGTCTCGAGGATCGCGTCCTGGGTGATCGATCCGAACATGAAGGTGACATTGTCAGCCTCCGGCACGTTGCGGATGTCCGCCGACAGCAGGTTGTCGACGATGATCAGCTGAGCCGGATCATGCTTGAGCAATTCATGGCAAAGGGTGCTGCCGACGAAGCCGGCGCCGCCGACGACCAGGATCTTTGCGCCACTCAACGCGTCGCTTGTCATTGCGTGTCAGCCCTTTGCCTGGGTGAGATGGGTGTAGGGCTCCTCGATCCCGAATTCCTTGTAGTAGGCGACCGCCGCGGTCACGCCGTCCCGAAGCGACGTCGTGGTCTCCCAGCCCAGTTCCTCCTGCGTCCGCGAGGGATCGAGGAGGATCGTATAGGCGTCGTCGGGGTGCCGATCGCGAATCTCGACCTCCTCCTTGGCGTTGATCCGCAGAGCGAGAAGGGCCTCGTCGTAGAGCTCCTTGATCGCATAGTCCGAACCGGACGACACGTGATACGCGCCATGGCCCTTGCCATCGACGGCGGACATCACGCAGGCGGTCAGATCGTCGATGTAGACGAAGTCGCGTCGCGTATCGGTCACGAAACACGGCTTGCCGCTGGTCAGGCGATGATAGAAGGCCGCCAGCGGCCCGCTCAGGTTGCGCGGTCCATAGGCGTTGGCCAGCCGGAAGGTCACGTAATCCATGCCCGAGAGCTCGATGTACTGCTCGCCCGCTGTCTTGCTGATGGAATAGCTGGAATTGCCCGGCAGGATCGGGTGGTTCAGCGTGATCGGCTGCTCCAGCGGCTTGAGCCCGTAGCAGAGCGCGGTCTGGAAATAGATCAGTCGCTCGGTGCCGGAGTCCCTGGCGCTTTTCACCAGGTTCGCCGTTCCGACCGTGTTGACCATGGCATCTCCGTGCCAGTTCTCCGGGTCCTTGTACGAGGCCGCGGCGTGGATCAACAGGTCCGGCCCGAAATCGCCGATCGTCCCGCGAACCAGATCGGCATCCGCGATGCTGCCCTCGACGATGGTCAGCCGGTCGTTGGGTTGCAGATTGTCCCGTCGACCGGTTTCGTAGTTGTCGATGACCACCACCTGGTCACCCCGGCCGATCAGGATATCGGCGAGGTGGGAACCGACGAACCCGGCCCCGCCAGCGATAAGCACCTTCATAGCAACGGACCCTCGCGAGATAGGGAATTTGACGATCTAGGATACAAGGTTGCGGTACCGGGCAGCCTGGTCGTGGAAGCACTGATGCCACAGCTCGTAGGACAGCAGCCCCCAGACCTTGCGGCTGAAGCGGCCCGCCGATCCGACCTGGGCCCGCACCGCCGAGCTGTTGACAAACGGCCGGCTGGCCGCGTTCTGGCTTGAGAAGCAGTCATTCACGAACTCGTTCAGCTCGCCGGCGAACCATTCCTTCAGAGGCACCGGAAAGCCCATCTTGTCACGCCGCTCGACGATGGATCGGGGGAGCAGGTCCCCGTACGTCGTCTTCAGCAGGTGCTTCATCCGCCCGTCCTTGAACTTCACGTCTGCCGGGATGGTGGCGGCGAACTCGATCAAGGGATGATCCAGCAACGGGACCCGGGATTCCAACCCATGCGCCATGCTCATGCGGTCCTCGACGTGCAGAAGGGCCGGCAACAGGCACTTGAAGTCGAAATGCGTCATGCTGTCGAAATAGGCCTCGTGGCGGACGTTGGCGCGGTTGTTGAAGATCGCCCGGAAATCCTCCAGGACCTTGCTCATGTCCAGCTCCGACCAGTCGACCTCGTCCTTCATGTCGACCGCACGATTGATCAGGCGGAAGTAGCGGTCGTCCAGACCGCCAAACAGCCCGTCCCTCCAGAACTCCTTGATCAGCGGGGTGTATTCCTGGAGCACGCCAAGATTGGGGATGATCGACTCCGCGGTGACGACGAACCGGCCGTCGCGATAGGTGCCGTTGATCGCCGCCTTGATGCATTGCTCGAAATACGCCAGCAGATAGCGGGCATAGCCACCGAAGATCTCGTCGCCGCCCTGGCCACCGAGGACGACCTTCACGTGATCGCTGGCGAGCCGGGAGACCATGAATTGCGGAAAGGAGCCCGGCCCGGCGATCGGCTGGTCGAGGTGATAGATCACCTTCTTGATGTTGTCCTGGAAGTCCGCGGCGGTGATCTCGATCTGATGCAGGTCGGCGCCGGAACGATCGGCGGCGGCGGCGGCGTGGCCGCTTTCGTCATAGCCCGGGAACTCGGTGAACTTGCCGTGGAACGCGCCGGCCAGACCGCCGTTCTGCCGCCTCGCCAGACCGGCGATCAGGCTCGAGTCGACGCCGCCGCTCAGATAAGCGCCAACCGGCACGTCGCTGCGCAGGTGCAGGCGCACGCTTTCGTCGACGAGATCCGTCAGGCGACGGCTGAAATACTTCGGACTGTGGTCGAAATCGATCTCGTAGTGGACGTCCCAGTACCGCCAGACCCGCAGCTGGCCGTTCTCGACCAGAAGGGCATGACCGGGCAGCAGCTGCTTGACGGACTCGAACAGCGTGTGCTCGCCGATCGTGTACTGGAAGGTCAGGTATTCGGCGAACGCAGCCGGCTCGGTCCGGATATCCGGCAGGAACGGCAGCAGCGCCTTGATCTCGGAGGCGAAGAGCAGCTGATCGCCGACGACCGCATAGTAGAACGGCTTGATGCCGAACCGATCGCGCGCGCAGAACAGCCGGCGCTGCCGATCATCCCATAGGGCAAAGGCGAACATGCCCCGCAGATCAGTGACGCAATCGGGACCCTTGGCATCATAGGCGGCGAGAATGGTCTCCGTATCGCTGTTCGACACGAACCTCCACTCCGGCTCGCGGCTGCGGCGGATCTCCAGGTAGTTGTAGACCTCGCCATTGTGCACGATGACGGTTTCGCTGGGCGATGCCATCGGCTGGTGGCCGGTCGGACTCAGGTCGAGGATGCTCAGCCGACGATGGGCCAGCCCGACATCCTCGCGATCGCTCATCCACTGACCGTGGTCGTCGGGCCCCCGGTGGCTCAGCAGATCGTTCATCACCGCCAGCTTGCGCCCCAGCCCGGAGACCGGCTGGCCCGCCATGTTCACAATGCCGGAAATCCCACACATCAGCCCAAACCGCATCGTAGAGGGGTCGCACCGCGACCCGGCGCCTGTGCTCCGGGTTCGCGAGAGCGGAAAAACTGCGCGGCGCGGCGGCGCCTGTTCCAGGTCGCCGATGACACGTGCGGCGATATACGGATGGTTGGTGCAGCACGCAAGTGAAACACGGCCAAGGAGTGTCTCGGCAGGGCGCATCTATACTGCGTGGGCATTCGGCTGTGCAAGCGCTCGCGCTTGAGAACGGGCGCGGGCGCTCCCTTGAGGCACCCCGAGCGGGCGACGTGCCGGCGTCGTGCATGGCGCCCGGCAAGGTTGCACGCCCTGTCGCGCCGTCGGCAGTCCTCGAATCGCACCTCGGCGCCGCGAGCCGGCATCGTCGGCCTCCTGCGGTCATGCCATGCCGACGTGGGAGAGCCGTCCACGTTCAGGGGCTTCGAGACGTGTCCCCCTCGCGCCGGAGCACGATGGGGCGCGGCTGTTCACCGGTCGGCACCTGTCCGGTGACCCCGCGTGGCTGGCTGTCGGGGGCCGGCCGGTCCGTACCGGCCCAGGTCAGGATGGCGTCGCGCAGCTCCGGCTTGTCGTCGATCCTCAGCGATGACGGCCCGAACCGGTCGACCATTGCGCGCACGACGGCGCGTCGTCGGTCCTTGGAGGCTCCCAGACCAAAATGGTAGCCGCACGACCCGGGGTCGAACCACCAATGGTCGGGGACATCGCCATCAATGAGCTTCTTGAAGCGCGAGGCCACCGCCTTGCGATGCCATTTCTCTCTGAGAAACGCGTGCGCCCGCCGGCCGGTCTCGATCCGTCGCTCCCCGTCTTCCGCCAGTAGCCGGATCGCGGATTTGAGGTCCTCCGGGCGGCACCGGACCGTCGGAGGCACATCCTCCGCCGGCAGGCGCGCGACCAGCTGATCCAGTTCATAACCGCCGACGATGGCCGGTCGTCCGAGGCTGGCGGCCTCCGAGGCGAAACCCGCCATTGGCGTGTCCGAATAGCATTGATCGATAACGAAGTCGCAGCGTCGCAGGGTGTCCAGCACGACGCGATTCGGCTGCCCCTGCAGTTCCACCAGTTCGATCGCGACGCCGTCCTGGTTGAGTTCCTCAATCGCCTTTCGGATCTCGTGGGTGCCTTTGGCCTCCGGTCGGGACGGGGCATGGACGGCGATGAGAGCGCCGTCCGAGGGCTGCGGCGCAGCGTCACACGATACGGGCACCTGTTGGGGAATGCCGATGCGGAACCAGTCGACGGCGCGCTTGCGGTGCAATTGCGCGGAAAGCGGATTGACCACGACGACATCGGCGAAGGACTCCAGGGCCCAGATTCTCCGGGCCCGTTTTTCGGTCTGATTGGCCAGCTTCCGGATCTGCCGGTGATCCGCGTCCCCCTCGGGCAGGGCGCTGAGCCATGGCGCGCGCGAATCGGTGCCGTTGAACACGAGGATTATTCGTCGGCCGAGCCGTTTGAGGACCCAGAGATCGACCGGCCAGCGCTGTCGCAGTATCGTCTGGCCAAACCCGAAGATGAAGACGTCGAACCGCAATGCCGCCTGGACGAGAAAGGCAAGCCTCAGCGGGAACAGCAGCGGCCTGAGAAACACTTTTGCGAACCAGCCATCGAGCCTGGTGCCCTGCGGACCGCGCGCCCACCGCATGATCGCGGGAATCCGGAACCGGCCGATCTCCGCCTCAAAGGTGAAGGGATTGTGCGACAGCGGCACGAACTCCGCATCGACGCCGATCTCGCGAAGGCCGGTCGCCAGCTGGCCATAATAGCCCGCGATCTCCGTCGGGCCCACGAACACCCGAAGGCGCCTGGTCGCCTCAACGCTCATCGGAACGGTCGCGACCGTTGTCGGCGTCGCTGGGCGATGCGCGCTCATACACCAGGCGGACATCGGCGCCCTCGCCCTCGACGCGCCCGATCGGCTTGGCCGGAGAACCGCCGACGATGGTCCCCGCAGGCACGTCGCAATTCACGACGCTGTTGGCCGCGACAACGGATTGCGGCCCTATGGAGACACCGGGAAGGACCAGCGATTGGCTGCCGATGTAGCAGCGATCGAGAATCCCCACCGGCGCACCGCGCTTTGGCAGTTCGCCGGCCGACAACGCCCAGAGCACCGTGTCATGGGTGTAGATCTGCACGCCCGCCGAAATCGAGCAGTACGAGCCGATCTCGAGCTGGCCGCCGGAGCCGTCGAGCAGGACCTGCGGACCAATCCAGGTCGACGCGCCGACGCTGACCGCGCCGAGCACGATCGCGCTGTCGTAGATGCTGGCGCCCTCTCCGAATCCGAGTTCGGCGGCCCGCTCCCAGCGGTCGAAGACACCCTCGGCGAACGGCAGGCTGCGATCGAATTCACGGCGCAGCCGCGATTCGTTCGCGCTCCGGAGCGCCTTGAGCAGCTCGGCCAATTCCTCAGGCGACATGCGGCCCCGCCTCGATTGCCGGCTCGTCGTCGCAGGTCGTGCCAGGACAATCCCAGTCTGATGCCGGGTCATGGGCTCCGGACGCATCGGAGACACCGCGGTATCCGGCAACGCAGTCAGGCACGGGCGCGCCTCTCGCCGTCAAGAAACATGCGGCACCAACACTCCAGGCAGAGCAGCGACCAGATCAGGAGCCGGCGATTCTGCTGCCCGTCCAGATGCTCGAGAATCAGCCGCTGCACCGCCGCGCGGTCCAGCAGGTCATAGATCCTGGCATGAGGATCAAGCAGCGTCTGACGCACGTAGTCGATGCTCTCACCGCGGAACCAACTGGCATCGGGTGCCGAGAATCCCAGTTTCTGCGCCTCGCTGATGTCCTCCGGGACATGCCTGCCGAGAACCTGCCGCAGCAGCTTCTTGCCATCCTTCGTCTTCTCGAAATAGCGCCTCGTCTTGCGCCCGGGCTCGTTCTCGTTGAGGCGGACCACTTCGCCCAAATTGCCGAGCTTCAGGGCGACCGGGACTCTCATGGCAAAATCGACAAGGTCGTTGTCGAGGAAGGGCACCCGGGTCTCCAGCCCATGCGCCATGCTCAGCTTGTCCTCGACCAGAAGCAGGCCATGCAGGAACGTCTTCGATTCCATGTAGAGGCAGTGATTCACGTAGTCCTCGGGACGGGTGAGGGTGTCGGCATGGGTATCGAACACGTCGCGAAAGATATCCCGCGTCCAGACACCGCTGACATCGTCCCAGATCGGTGCGAACACGTCCCGAATCGTCTTGTTCGGTATCAACCGCACCCAATAGGCATAGTATTTGTCAATATACTGCTCGAAATCGCTGTTCACGACGGCGCGGTAGTATCGCCAGGGATAGCCGCCGAACAGTTCGTCGCCGCCGGCTCCGGAGAGCACCACCTTGACGAACTTGCTGGCCAGACCGGCGGCATAATAATTGGGGTAGCTCTGGCCGACCCTGAGATCCTCCAGGTGCCAGACCAGGTCCGACATGATGCGTTCCATGTCGCCCGCCTTCAGCACCATCTGATAGTGCTCGGTCTTGAACCGGTACGACATCCGTTCGGCCTTGCGCCGCTCGTCGAACGCCAGCTCCAGCCCGGAGGCCGAGCTCAGGTCGAACCCGACGGTGAAACTCTTCAGGTAAGGGAGTTGCTGGGCGGCGAGGGCGGTGATGGCGCCGCTGTCGATGCCGCCGCTCAAATAGCCGCCGACCGGGGCGTCGCTGACCAGTTGCCGCGACACGGCCTGGCGGAACAGGCGGTCAAGCTCCTCGGCACACTCCGCGCCGTCGACGGCCGTGTCCGGTTCCTGAAACGCATAGTCCCAATAGCGGACCGGCGCCGGCAGAGCGGCGCCCGCGGCCGTCACCTCGAGATAGCTTCCGGCCGGCAACAGGGTGACGCCGGCGAACAGGGTGCGGTCGGTGAAAAGGTTCTGGAAGGTCAGGTATTCCAGCAGCGCCTCGCGATTGATGCGGCTGTCGAATCCCGGATGCTCGAGGAACGCCTTGATCTCCGACGCGAACAGCAGGGCCCCGCCGCACTCCGCGACGTAGAGCGGCTTCACCCCATACCGGTCCCGGGCCAGATGGAGCACCCGGGACTCCCGGTCCCAAATCGCGAAGGCGAACATGCCGTTCAGCCGATCCAGGCAGGCGATGCCCCATTCCGCGAAGGCGTTCAGCAGGACCTCGCTGTCGGTGCGCGAGTGGAACAGGTGCCCGCGCGCCTCCAGTTCCAGCCGGAGTTCCTGGTAGTTGTAGATCTCGCCGTTGTAGGTGAGGGCGTAGCGCCCGGACTGCGAGACCATCGGCTGGTGGCCGGCGGCGGTCAGGTCGATGATTGCCAGCCGCCGGTGCCCCAGCCCCACGGGACCATCGCAGTAGATCCCGTCCCCGTCCGGCCCGCGATGCGCCAGACGATCCGTCATCCGGCGCAGGACGACCGCGGATGCCGGATCGCCGTTCGAGTTCAGAATGCCGGTTATGCCGCACATGTCGTCAGGCGAGGGTCCCGCTACAGACCGGCAAGGGTATCGACGACATAGCGGAAGTCTTCCTCGGTCATGCGATTGTGCAGCGGCAACGCCATCGACTGCGAATCGAGCATCGACGCCACCGGGAAGGCATCCGGATCGATCCCCAGGGACTTTCGGTAATAGCCGAGCTTCGGTACGGCATGGGTGCCCGGCCGGGTGCTCACGCCGGCGGCCTGAAGGCGCTCCATGACCTGGTTGCGGGGCATCGGCGCCTCCGGCGAGACCACCGTCACGAAGGCCTGCCAGGCATGATCGCAGTCCTCGGGCACATACGGCATTTGCAGCCATTGCAGCCGGGCGAGGGCCTGCTGATACCAGCGCGCCCATCTCTGGCGCTCGGCGATGAACTGATCCAGCTTGCCGAGTTGCACCAGGCCGACTGCGCCTTGCAGATCGGTCATGCGATAGTTGAATCCGAGTTCTTCGAATGCCGGCATCAGATAAGGCGCCGGGCCGCTATGCCGGACTTCCTCCGGCACTCCGGCTCCATGATTGCGCATCCGCTCGGCCCGGTCTGCAAGGCCCTCGTCCTGGGTCGTCAGCATGCCGCCCTCACCCGTGGTGATGGACTTGCGGGGGTGAAAGCTGAAGCAGCCGGCATCGCCAAGTCCGCCTGCCGGTCGGCCTCGATAGGACGCGCCCGCGGCACAGGCGGCATCTTCGACAATGACCACGGAGTCGGGCAGCACCGCCCTCAGCCTGTCCATATCGGCACACAACCCGAACAGGTGAACGGGGATCACCGCCTTGGTGCGTTCCGTCAGCGCCGCCGCGACGGCGTCCGGATCGATGTTGTAGGTATCGGGCAGCACATCGACGAACACCGGTCTTGCACCGCAATACAGCACGACGTTGGCGGTCGCGATCCAGGTGAATGCGGGAACGATCACCTCGTCTCCCGGCCCGATGCCCAGCGCCACGAGCGCCAGGTGCAGCGCCGTGGTGCAGCTGGTGGTGGCCAGGGCATGTTCGACCTGGTGACGCGCCGCAAAGGCGGTCTCGAAGGCGCGAACCCTGGGACCCTGGGTCAGCCAGCCATCCTCAAGGGGCTCGCGCAGGGCGTTCCATTCCTCCTCGCCGGTCGAGGGCGCGGCAATCTCGATTCGACGCATGCTCAGGAGGCCGCCTTCAAGCGGCGCTGCTCGACTTCGCCCTTGTGGGCGTCGCGCCATTCGATGAGGGCACGAAGGCCCTCATCCAGCCCGACATCGGCGGTGAACGCGATCTCCGCCGCCGCCCTCTCGGGACAACCGATGCGGTTCTTCACGAAGGTCAGGCCGGCCGGCTCCTGGCGCATGCCGGCGGTGGAGCCGGTCAGGTGCAGCAGCTTCTCCGCCAGTGCCTTGATCGAGGTCCGCGTGCCGGTGCCGACATTGTAGAAGCGGTCGGTGGCATCCGCCCGCATGGCGCACACATTGGCCTTGGCGCAGTCGTAGACCGAGACGAAATCGTAAGCCTGGCTGCCGTCGCCGTAGACGACCAGCGGCTCGCCACGGTCGATGGCATCGAGCATCTTCATGATGACGGCGATATAGGCGCCCCGGTAGTCCTGCCGCGGTCCGTAGACGTTCATGTATCTGAGGCCGACATAGTCGAGCCCGTAGCGATGATGGAATGCGCGGGCCATGGCCTCGCCGGCGATCTTGGTCGCGCCGTAGAAGTTCTGGTTGAGGAACGGATGGTCTTCGGTCATCGGTTCCTCGACCGCGTCGCCATAGACCGATGCCGAGGATGAATAGACGAGCCGCTTCACACCGTTGCGCACGCAGGCCTGCAGGACGTTGAAGGTGCCGCGGATATTCACTTCGAACGCCGAATCCGGGTAGTCGTGGCAATGCAGCAGCCACAGGGCGGCGAAGTGGAACACGCCATCCGCGTCCTTCAGGGCCGCGTCCAGGATATCCGTCTGATTGATGTCGCCGCCGAGTTCGAAGACCTTGACCCGCTCGTCGGCGAGAGCCGAGGCCAGGTTTTCATGCGTGCCGCGCACGAAGTTGTCGTAGACGACGATCTCGCCCACATCGGTCCTGGTCAGCGCATCGACGGTATGCGATCCGATCAATCCGGCACCACCAATGACCACGACCTTCCTGCCGGCCAAATCCATTCATTCTCTCCATTCTCGGTGCTGGGTCGGTCCTCGATCGCCCAGGCGACCGTCCGACCGCGTTCAGGGAGCCGGGCGCTCGTCGGCCCGAAGCAGAACGCGCCGGCGGGCGACCGTCCGGGTGCCGTGGACACCGGGCTTGTATCAAACAGTCCGAATTCTGGCCATCGAATTAGGCAGACCGCAGGCGGCGATTCGGGCTGGCATCGATCGCGCGCGCATCGCCCCGAACGAACCCGAGGGCGAGGCGGCCCTATGCGCCGCCGAGTTCCAGCCGCCGTTTCAGCTTCTCGAGCTTGCGCCGCAGCCGCGCGACGGGGCGCCGCTCGCGCCGCCGCACCGCCTGCGAATGGGCTCGCTGCAGGGCCATCAACCGGGCGATCTCGGCCTCGGGCATAGCCCGCACGCGCTTCTTGGCGACGAGATCGGCAATGCGCCCCATCACCTCCTCGACATGGGTGCTGTAGCGAAACCGCGGCGTCGCGATCAGCGCCTGGTAGCAGGCGTCGATCATGCGCTCCATCGCCGGCCGGTCGCGCATCCGATCGAAGATCTCCGGCGCCCGCTCGCAGCCTTCATCCAGCGGCAGATAGTGCACCCAGGGCTCGAGTTCGCCGAGATAGGGCGCCTCGACCAGGATCTGGCCGCACCCGGCCAGGGCGGCCTCGAACAGCCGCGGCGAGATCGCGGAGAAGGGCTCGCTGCGGTCCTCGCCAGGGAAGCAGGCCGCCTCGATCTCGGCGAAGGTCGGCTCGGGCCAGCGGGCCCGGAAGGCCGCGATCCGGTCCATGATCTCGCCGCGCGGATCCAGCAGGCTGCTGCCGCCCTCGCAACCGAGGCAGAACCGGCAATCGCCGAGGAAGCGCAGCCATTCGTCGCCGAGGAAGACGTCGCCCGGATCTGTCGAGATGTCCACCACGAGGTCCGTGCCGTGCGCCGCATCGACCATGCGCTGGGCGATCAGCCCCTTGACCTGGCCGAAGCGGCCGAACTGCGCCGGGAGGAATTTGGCCCGGTAGCCGATATCGATGCGCCGCTCGCCGAAGGGCCGCGCATACGCGCCTTCCGTGCCGATATCGGCATCGTTGACATACCCGGTCAGCGCCGGCGCCAGCTGCGCCGTCTTCGAGCTGCGCGGATAGAGCGCCTCCCGGTGGCCGGGCAACACGCTGTAGACGATGTCGACCCGGTAGTCGGCCAGCCAGTCGTCCAGGATTTCGCTGTGGTCATAGTCGTCCTGCGGAAAGGCGACCTTGACCGCGTCCCAATCGGCGATGAAGGCCAGCCGGTCCCTGATCTCCCAGAACCGCTCCCGCGGCCGCAGCCATCGCCGGCCCAGCGCCGTCGTCTCCAGCAGCACGGCGTGAAAGCGGATATCCTTCAGGGCATCGGACACCGGCTCCCGGACGTCATGGTAGTGGTAGCGATGATCCGGCGCGTAGGTCTCGAAGCATCGGACGTGGTCCAAGCTCGTCTTGCGGGTCTTGCGGGCGCGTGAGAACTCCGCGCCCATCGCATGAACAACGAGAATATCGAACGACAATACCGATACTCCGATGACGCCCGAATACGTGCCGTTTCAATGGCGCGCGGACTTGCCCGGCACCGACCGGACCAGGCCGAGCCCAACCGGGGCCGCGATCCCGCATCGGCGCTCAGCACGGCATTGTCCGGGACACCCCTGGCAGGGAAATGACTCCGAACCAGGGGTCATCCGGCCGGCAGCATCGATCGAAATCGCCACCTCCACTTCGCGATCGATCGCCGCATCCGTGCCGCAGCGGTCCGAGCCTGACGCCGTTCCGCCGGCAGCATCTGCTCGTGCCGCGCCATCAGTGACTCGACCTCCTCGTGGGAGCTTCCCTGGACGCGCTTTTCGGCGGCAAGGTCGGCGATCAAGGTCATGACCTCGGCGACATGGGTGCTGTAGCGGTAGCGCGGGGTCGCGACGATGGCATCGTAGCAGGCGTCGATCATGCGCCGCATGGCCTCTCGGTCCCGCATCTTGTCCAGGATCTCCGGCGCCGTCTCGCACTGCTCGTCGATCGGCAGGTAGTGTACCCAGGGTTCCATCTCCTCCAGATAGGTGCCCTCCACCAGAATCTGGCCGCACCGCACCGTCGCCGCCTCGAAGACCCGCGGTGACACCGCCGAGAAGACGCGCCGGCCATCCTCGCCCGGGAAGCATGCCGCCTCGACCTCTTCAAACCCGGCATCCGGGTTCTGCTTCAGGTACTTGTTCGTGCGGTCGGTGATCGCGCCGCGCGGATCCCAAACGCTGCTGCCCGACTCCGCGCCAAGACAGAACCGGCAGTCGCCAAGAAACCGCAGCCAGTCATCACCGAGAAACACCCTGTCGCCATCCGTTGAAATGTCGGTGACGAGGTCCGAGCCCTCGACCGCTGCCTGCATCCGCTCCGCCAGCAGGCCCTTGATCTGGCCGTGGCGTCCGAACCGGGCCGGCAGAAACCGCGCGCGGTAGCCGATATCGATGCCGCGGTCATCGAACGGCCGCGCGAAGGATGCCAGCTCTTCGATGTCCTCGTCGTTCACGTAGCCCGTGAGCGCCGGCAGGATGCGCCCCTGCCGCGACATCCGCGGATACAAGACCGCCCGATGGTCCCAGACCGCGCTGTAGACGACGTCGAAACCGTAATCCGCCAGCCAATCGTCCAGCAACGCGCTGCAGTCGTACTCGTCCTGCGGAAACGCCACCTTGACCGCATCCCAGCCCGCAATGAACGAATACCGGTCCTTGAGCGCGGCGAATCTGTAGCGCTTGGGCATGACCCGAAACGAGGCCGCCGAGGTGTCGAACACCACCGCGTGGAACCGTGCATCCCGTAGGACATCGGTCACCGGATCGGAAATGTCGTGATAGAAGAAGCGGTGGTCCGGTGCATAGCGCTCGAAACAGCGCGCCCGGTCGACGGCGGCCTTTCGGCGGGACGATTGATCGGACTTCAGCGCATGAAGAATCAGGATGTTCAGCGTCAACGTTTCCCCCGCACCTGAACGTCAGGCTCTTGAACCTTGTCGGAGACTCCAGGCTCTGGAGGAGATGCTGGTCTCTCCACTATTGCGATCCCTCCGGCAACGCGAAACGCCTGCGCGCGCGCCTGTGCCAACTGCCAAGACGGGTACTCGGCGACGAGCGAACCAGGTTCCAAGGGAATCGCAATGAGCGGCAATCGTCATACAGTCGTCGGTCCACCCGATCTATCAAACAGTCCAGCCGTTGAATGTGCGTGCTCAACTGATAGTGCGCATTCAGTGCTATTTCCTCGAATGCGCGGTCGACAAGGTCCTGTAGAAAGGCGTGATCTCTGATCTTCTCGATGACCTCCTGCAGGTTGGAGAAATCCCGCTGTAATGGGATGTAGTGGCGCCAGGGCTCGAGAACTCCGCGATATTCGCCCGGAAACAACACCAGCGCTGTGCGCAGCGCGATCGCCTCGAAGCAGCGGGGCGTAATCGTCTTGTGGACGATGTTTCCCTCGTACGGGCCTAGGACAGCGTCCGCCACATCGTCGAAACCAGCGTCGGGATTCCTGTCCATGTAGTCCTGGACCTTTGCCTCGACCTCCCCGTCGAAATCAAAGATGCTTGCGCCTCCTTCCGTGCCCAATGCGACACGCGCCGACATGAGAAAGTTATTCCAATCCTCCCTGTATAATCTTGCGGGATCGGTAATATTCACGTCTGTGTTCAGATTGCTGTTGGCAGCCAGTTCTAGGAAATTACGGGCAATATCGACCTTGTCTCTCGGAAAATGGCCCATCCAATACTGAAGGTCGTCGCGACCTCTGTAGACCACATCAATTTCTCTTTCGGCAATCCTTGGCGCCTTCATCCGAACAAGCCCGTCGTCCACGTAGCCGGGCAGTGCGCTGCATTTGATGGTCTGCGCCAATCCCGGGTGGTGATAGACCTTCATGATGGTTTGCGGGCGCAGGCTGGAGACCAGGACATGGATTCCAAGATCGGCGATGGCCGCATTCATACGGTTTATCCACCGATACTCATCCTGGATGATCTGAATCTTTACGCCGGGGAATCGCCTGATCTGTCGTCTGGCTCTTTCGGGGAGAAACACCTTGAAGAGAATACAGATCGAGTAGTGAATGATGATGACATCGAAGTGCTTGAGATCTGGCAGCGGCGCACCATCTCGACGCGTCGGATTGTAGATGCTGACGCTGTTCTTCGAATAGTCGAGGAACCCTTCGTAGTACGCACGGACTGCGTTGGTCTGGTGTCTGGTGTCGGCAAGGACCAGAGTTCTGAGCGGCGCATTCGTCGCCAACTTCGGACTGGCGGGCAAATCCGCAAGGGTCAAGATCGAGCCCGACAGATTCCAGTCTTGCGGTGATGACACGACGTTCATGCCGTTTCGCCCTTGGTGCGAATGGCAGACTCCACGGACTCGGTCACCACTGGAGCAATGATATCGAAATAGAAGTTGTGACCGTCTTCACTCAGATGCAGGCCGTCGGCCAGCACCAACTCGGCAAGCCTGCTTCGATCTCCACCCACATGGGCGACGATTGATCTCTCGATGTCGTTCAGCACTACGCGTGCTTCCTGCGACTGCGCCACGTCTCGGATGATCGCGTTGTATGTCTGATTGCTCTGTTCATAGGTCGTCTCGGTCAGCGGAAAGACCTCGGTATCCCGCAACGTGGGATGGTTCGTGTTCACGATGACTGTCTGGGCGCCAAATCGGAACCCGCGGTCGATGATTTCCTCCAGGTTGGCGGCGAAAGCCTTCGGGCTGACACGCGGTATCCCCTGATCCGTCTGCCAGTAATTGCAGTCGTTCATGCCGAACTGCACAATCAGGATGTCGACGCCATGCGACTGCACCTCATAGGGCATGCGCTCGAGCGCCTGTCGCGTCGTGCTGCCGTTGACCGAGGCGTTGACGACGACGAACTCGACCCCGTGCTCCTCGCCCAACCGGCTGACATGGGCGGCAATCCGGGTCACCCAGCCCTTGTGGATCGAGACACCCTGCCCCACGCAGATCGAATCACCAAAGAAGACGAGCCGCAAATCACTCTCCCTCACCAATCCGCACGTACTGGTAGACCCGTGCGATAGGTCATCGCGCCGGAACGATCGCGACGGATCACCTGCCTTCACCCATCAGTCACCTGACAGATCGCCTGTCAGCCGGACGACGCAAACCTGCCGGCCGTTCGGATAGATCGAATCGTCCTGCGCATCGAACACCGACGGGTCGGGCTCGGCAATGCGATCGGCGAAGGGCTTGAGCGCGGCCCACGCCATTTGTCCGTTCCACGCCAGCATGCACATGATCTCGTCACCGTCGAGACGACGGGTCAGATAGAACCGTGGCCGGTTGTAATAGGTCACCAGCAACCGCACCGAACGGCAGACCGGAAGCACCCTCTCAAGGAACAGTTCGAGCCGCTGATCCACATTGGGAAAGAGGTCATTGGCGATCACGATGTCATAGGCACGGTCGAGCGCCAGCTCGAACCAGTCGACCTCGTGAACCGACATTGCCGCCGTCGAGGCGCGGACGCGGGCGACAAGGTCCGGCGAATCATGTGCCATGAGGTCGACGAGCTCGTAGCGATGCCGGTCCGCCAGAATCCGTGTGAAGCCGCTGAGCCCGCCGCCGACATCGAGGATGCTTCGGCCGCCGCCGCGCAGCAGGTCACCGTAGAGGTCCGCGAAGACCATTCGCTTGGCCGGGCTTTCCGCGAGCCAGCGCTGACCAGTCAGGCGCCGGTCGTCCTCGTTGGCCGTTTCCATCAGGCCCGCGACCCAATCGTCGGCGAGATAGGCCTCCAGATCCTCTTTGCCGAAGCGCCGCATGCCCGTCTCCGGATACCTACCCGCGCCGCCGAATGAGCGGGTCCGGTCGTTGGCCGGATGATTCGCGCGTTGCGTATCGGAGGGGCGAGAACCGGCCATGCTCTCCGGCCAGGAATGCATCTATCGCTTCATCGTCCGCCGCCGGCAGTGTGCTGGAACCCTTGGAGGCCGAGATGTCCGGAATCTCGCGCACGCGCAGTCGATCTCCGGACAGAGGGGCGCAGGCGCTGGCGACCGCCGCCATCGTCTGCGCCGGCTCGGCGCAGAGGTCTTCATACCAGACCTCGCAGGAGCGGCCTCGCTCGATCCGGCGCAATCCGTCGGCGATGGCGCGGCTGAATTCAAACTGGTTCTCGACCACCTGTTCGGTATAGGGCCTGTTCCGCAGGGCCTCCCAATTCCTCGGCGTTGCCGAGTTCCAGGTGCACGGATCGCCCTGCACGGCATAACGGGCCGCTAGATCGGACCTGGCCGCCGCGGCGATATCGCGACGGATCCATATGAACGACGCTCCCGGCAGCGCCGACGCCAGATACTCGACGCGAAAGCAGTTCCAGGCATTCTTGACGACAAGCGGCCGTCCGAACAGCCGCTGAGCAGCGGCCATGGTCGTGAGAAGATGGTGTTCTCGCTCCGCAAGAGCGGCATTGCTCAGAAGTTCAGATGGATGGCCGCCGCCGAACCACCCCGTCATCACTTCCGAGGCTTCCGAAGGTTGCCAGCGGCCGTCGGTCTTTCCGTATCGGCTCAACGAGGAGATCTTCTCTCGCCGTGGACGCCCGGCCTGTAGCCACAGGCCGACAATCGGAGTGAGGGGAAAGCGCAGGTTGGTAAAATTGGCGAAGAACGGCAGTTCGAACGCCGATACCAGGCATTGATAGAAGATCGTGCTGCCGGTCCGCGGCGCACCGAGAATGAAGATCGGTTGCGCTTCGACGTCGCCGGGGCCGCTGAGCAGTGTCTCGAACAGATCGCCTTCAACGGCTTCGATGGTTGCCGACGACGTCATCCGGCAAGTCTTTCGACGTCCATGTTTGCGACCAAGGGCTTCTCCGCCGACATGTCCCTCACGACCCGACCAGACGCGCCTCGGCGATGTCGTCGTCGGATCGCGTCGTCTGCAGCGCCCAGAGATGGGCGAAAAGACCGCCCCTTTCGAGGAGGGACTCATGGGTGCCGGACTCGACCACGCGGCCGCCATCGATCACGTAAATCAAGTCCGCGTGGCTGATCGTCGACAGCCTGTGGGCGATGATCAGCGTGGTGCGGCCAACCATGAGCCGGCGCAGCGCATCCTGGATGTTTCTTTCCGCTTGGGTGTCCAGCGCCGAGGTCGCCTCATCCAGCAGCAGGATTGGCGCATTTTTCAGTACGGCGCGGGCGATCGACAGCCGCTGACGCTGACCGCCGGAGAGCCGGATGCCCCGCTCGCCGATGACCGTGTCGTAGCCGTCCGGCAATTCGGCGACAAACTCATGGGCGAACGCGTCGCGCGACGCCCGTTCGATCTCCAATTCGCTGGCATCCGGCCGGCCGTAGGCGATGTTCGCGCGTACCGTGTCGTTGAACAGCGTGATGTCCTGGCTGACCAGCGCCATCTGGTCCCGCAGCGACTTCAGCGTGACATCGCGGACATCGGTCCCGTCGATCCGTACGGCGCCGCGTTCGGCCTCGTAGAAGCGGGGAATGAGATTCAGGATCGTCGATTTGCCAGCGCCTGAGGGCCCGACGAGCGCGACCGTCTTGCCGGCCGGGACCTCGATCGACAATCCATCGAGCGCCGGCACGCCGGCGCCATACGAGAAGAAGACGTCCTTCAGCTCAATTCGACCGGTGGCCCTTTCCAGGACTCGCGCCCCCGGCTTGTCGCGGATACTCGGGACGGTATCCATGGTGAAGAATATCCTCTGGGCCGCCGATAGCCCCGACTGGATCGTCAGGTTGAGGCCGACCAGACGACGCATCGGCTGGTAGGCGAGCAGCATCGCGGTCACAAAGGCGAAGAACGAACCCGCCGTGCGGCTCCCTTCGATGACTTGACTGCCGCCATAGAACAGCACCGCGATAATGGCGACGGCCGTCAGCATCTCCATGATCGGCCGGTTGACGGAGCCGATGATCGCCGCCTTCTGCGCCAGCTTGGCAACCTTGTTCAGCGTCGCAGTGACGCTTGCGATCTCCCGCTCTTCCGCGTTGTAGGCCTTGACGTGGCGAATGCCCTGGAAGACCTGCGATAGCAGGCCAGTGATCCTGCCGGCCAACTCCTGGTTCGCGCGGGCAATCTTGCGCAGGCGTCGGCCAAGGGCGATGGCCGGGAGCACGGCGACCGGAAAGACGACGAAGACGATGATCGCGAGCTGCAGGTCCAGGGAGAACATCACGCCGATCAGCACGACGAGGCTGAGCACGTCCCGGGCGAATGCCACCAGCGCGTTTGATGCGGCGCCGTACATCATCGACGCGTCATAGGTAAAGCGCGAAACCAGCGGGCCTGTGCCGATGCGATGGAAGCTCTCGAGATCATGGCTGATGACACGCTCGAACAGCTGAATCTGGATCTTGCGGATAATCCTCCGCCCGATGTCGTTCATCAGCAGCGCATGACCCAGACCAGCCACACCCTTGACGAAAAAGATCACCATCACCGCCAGCGCGACCATGGGCAGTGCATCGGCGTTCTTGGCGTCAAACACCTCGTTCATCATCGGCTCGACCACCTTGGCCATGGCGCCGGTAGACAGAGCCACCAGCACCATGCACACGGCAGCACCGGCAAACCGCCAATAATGCTCCTTGGAGTAGTCGTTGATGATCCGCTTGAGCAGCGCCCTGGTCTGGTAGCGGGGATCGGACTCGAGCGCTTTCATGGACATCGACCGGCGTTCACCGCGTCGCGGCATCGATGACGGCGGCGATGATCCGGTCCTGCGTCGCCCGGTCCAGATAGGGGTGCATCGGCAGGCTGAGCACGCGGTCGGCCAGCGCCTCGGAGACCGGCAGTCCGCCCGGCGCGGTAGGATAGTCGCGATAGGCGGTCTGGCGGTGCAGCGGCCGCGGATAATAGATCGCGGTGGGCACTCCGGCCGCCTTGAGCCGGTCCGCGACCCCGTCGCGGTCGTCGATCTTGATCGTGTACTGCGCCCAGATCGACGTCGCGTCCGGGATCAGAGCCGGCGTCTCGGAGACGCCGGCAAGCGCCGCGGAATAGGCGTTCGCCACCCGGTCGCGGGCCGCGATCTCCTCCTCGAAGATCGCCAGCTTCTCCAGCAGGATTGCCGCCTGCATCGTGTCCAGACGGCCGTTCACGCCGATGCGGACATTGTCGTATTTGTCCGTCCCCTGGCCATGGACCCGGAGCGAGCGCAGGATGGCTGCCAGCTCGTCATCGTCGGTGAAGACCGCGCCACCGTCGCCGTAGCAGCCGAGCGGCTTGGCCGGGAAGAAGCTGGTGGAGGCCGCGTCGCCGATGCTGCCGGTGCGGCGGCCGCGATAGTGCGCACCGAAACCCTGGGCCGTGTCGGCCAGCAGCCGCAGCCCATGCCGGTCCGCCACCGGCTGCAGAGCATCGTAGTCCGCCGGCTGCCCGAACAGGTCGACCGGGATCACCGCCGCCGGGCGCAGCCGCCCCTCGGCACGGGTTGCCTCGATCGCCGCGTCCAGGCTGGCTGGCTCCATGTTGAAGCTGTCCGGCAGCACGTCGACGAACACCGGCGTCGCCCCCACAAGCGCGACCACCTCCGCCGTCGCCGCGAAGGTGAAGGCCGGGACGAAGACGGCGTCGCCGGGGCCGATGCTCCAGGCCATCAACGGCAACTGCAAGGCGTCGGTGCCGCTGGCGCAGCTGACGACGTGCCGGACGCCGGCAAAGGCGGCCAGCCGCTCTTCCAGCACCCGCACTTCCGGTCCCATGACGTACCGGCCGTGCTCCAGCACCCGCCCGATCGCCGCCTCGATGCGGTCCCCGATCCGTCGGCGCTGGGCCTGCAGGTCGATGAAGGCGATCGGTGCGCTGGTCTCCGGCCGTTCCGCTGCCACGGCTTCACTCATCCGTAATTTCCTCCAGCCGGTCCGGGCCCGTTTCGCGATAGCGGCGTCCGGTCCTCGGGCAGGTCAGATCTGCGTCCAGACGCTCGCCGGCATGGCCGACCCAGCCGATGCGCTTGGCCGGAACACCGGCTACCAACGCATGGGGCGGCACGTCGGCGGTCACCACCGCGCCGGCGGCGACCAGGCAATGGTGTCCCAGCTCGGTGCCGCAGACGATGGTTGCGTTGGCGCCGATGGTGGCGCCGGTTCCGACCCGGGTCTCCTGGAACTCGCCGCGCCGGTCGATCCCGGCCCGCGGCGTATTGACATTGGTGAACACGCAGGAGGGCCCGCAGAACACCTCGTCCTCCAGCGTGACGCCCTTGTAAAGGCTGACATTGTTCTGGATCTTGCAGCGGTCGCCGATAGTCACGTCCGGTCCGATGCAGGCGTTCTGGCCGATCGAGCATCCGGCCCCGATCCGGGTGCCGGCAAGCACGTGGCTGAAATGCCAGATCTTCGTGCCGGCGCCGATCTCCGATGGCTGGTCGACATAGGCGCTTTCATGGATGAAGACCTCGGCCTGGGCCGGCGCCGATGTCGGCGCGACCGGGCGGCCGGATGCGATCGAGGTCTCCGCCGCCTGCAGCACCCGCAGCACGCGCACCGCCTCGGCCCCGTCGGTACGTGGCGTTGACTGCTGCGCGACGCAATCCAGGAAGTGCCGGCACTCCAGCTTCAGCGGCTCGTCGGGCTCCAGCGGCACCGGTTCGGCGGCCGCCTTCTGGGGCTCCGGACGGCCCTCGCGCCATTCGATCAGGTGCGGATAGAGCGTCAACTTGGCGTCCCAGGGCAGCCCGTCATCGAACACCGCCATCTGGCGGTCACCGACGACGACCAGCTTCTGCTCCTTGAAGGGGTGCAGCCAGGACACGAAGATGTGGGCGTTGACCCCGCCCGGGAATGTGAGGTGGCTGGTGGTGACGTCGGCGATCCGGTCATGCAGGTAGTTGGCGCCGGTGGCCAGGACCGATGACGGCTCCTCGCCGACCAGGGCCAGGATCATGGAGATGTCGTGCGGCGCGAAGCTCCACAGGATGTTCTCCTCGCGCCGGATCTTCCCCAGGTTGAGCCGGTTGGAATAGATGTATTGCAGCCGCCCCAGCGCGCCCTCGCGGACCAGCTGCTTCAGCCGCAGGAAGACCGGGTGATACTGCAGCAGGTGGCCGACCATGAGGACCAGCCCGGCCTCCTGCGCCTTCTCGTGCAGGATCTGGGCCTCTGACGCGGTCAGGGCGAGGGGCTTCTCCACGAACACGTGCTTGCCGGCATCCAAGGCCTGCCCGACCATCGCGAAATGCCGCTCCGCCGGCGTCGCGATCCCGACCGCGTCGATTGTCGGGTCGGCAAGGATTGCAGAGAAGCCCTTGGACGGAACATCGAACTCGCCGGCGTAGCGGTCCGCGGTCCCGGGGTCATTGTCCGACACCGCGACCAGCCCGCCCAGGCCGGCGAAGTTGCGCACCAGGTTCCGGCCCCAATAGCCACATCCGACCATGGCCACACGCGGCTGCGCCGATGGCTGGTGTCGACTCGCGCCCTTTGCTGATGAAGTCGTCGTCATGACTGGGTGGATTCTCGGTCTGCGGGTCCGGCGCGATCGCTGTTCAGGCCTTAACGATCCTGTCACGGTCGGCGACAACATCGCGGGTTGCGTTGCGGGTGTCGACCACAATCGGCACCGAGGACACCAGGGCCGCGTAGTCGAGATCCGTATGATCGGTGCAGATCAAGGCAAGATCGAAGCGGGCGAAGGCGGACGGGTCCCAGGCGACTGATGTCCGGCCGGCGAGCGTCGGATAAGCGCGGGTTTCGGGCATCTCCGGGAAGAACGGATCATGGTACTCGACCTCCGCCCCCAGGCGCTCAAGCCGGTCGATCAGCTTCAGGGCCGGGCTCTCCCGCATATCGTCGACGTCCTTCTTGTAGGCGACGCCGATCAGCAGGATGCGCGCCTGGCTGATCGCCTTTCCGGACCTTTCGCTCAGCGACTGCACCACCCGCTCGACGACATAGCCGGGCATGCGGGTGTTGATCTCGCCGGCCAGTTCGATGAACCGGGTCGGGATCTCGTGCTCTCGCGCCTTCCAGGTCAGGTAGAACGGGTCGATCGGGATGCAGTGGCCGCCCAGCCCCGGGCCGGGATAGAACGGCATGAAGCCGAACGGCTTGGTCTTGGCGGCGTCGATCACCTCCCAGACATCGATGTCCATGGCGTCGAAGATCACCTTGAGCTCATTGACCAGCGCGATGTTGACCGATCGGAACACGTTCTCGGTTATCTTCACCGCCTCCGCCGCGCGGGTCGACGAGACCACCACGGTCCGGCTGACGACCCGCGCGTACAGGGCCTCGGCCAGCATCAGGCTGTTGGCGTCGTCGCCGCCGACGACCTTGGGAATCCTATCGGTGCTGAACTGGGCGTTGCCCGGATCCTCGCGTTCCGGCGAGTAGGCCAGGAACAGTTCCTCTCCGAGCGCCAGACCGGATGCTGCCAGAATCGGCCGCAGGACCTCCTCGGTGGTACCCGGATAGCTGGTCGATTCCAGGATGACCATACTCCCGGCCGACAGGTGACCGACGATCGATTCCGCCGTGCGCACGACATAACCGAGATCAGGCTCGCGATACTGGGTCAGCGGCGTCGGCACGCAGATGATCACCACGTCGCACCCGGCGATCTGGGCGAAGTCATCCGTCGCAGCGAAGCGTCCGGTATTGACGATTTCGGCGATCGCCTCGGTATCGATGTGCCGTATGTAGGACCGGCCGGCGTTCAGCATCTCCACCTTGGCCGGATCGACATCGAAGCCGACGGTGGTGAATCCTTCGGCGGCGAACATTCGGACCAGAGGCAGGCCGACATAGCCCAGGCCGATGATCCCGATTCGCGCCTCGGTCGTTTCGATCTTCGCCCGCAGGGCTGCAGCCGCGGAGTTTTCGGTCATCATCTGGGTCATGAGGTCGAGTCCTGGGCGTCGGGCCGGCCGCCATCGACGAATGCCGGCGGAACGCGCGGCGATCCGCGCGATGCTCTAGCGCCGATGGGTCGGTTTGGCAAGCCGCCGGCCTGCTCTATGGGCCTCCAATTCAGATCGGCAGACGGATCTGGCAGCTCAGCCCGCCCTGCGGCGAGCGGCCCAGCCTGAGCTCGCCGCCATGGCCGCGCACGACATCGCGGGCAATCGTCAGGCCCAGGCCCGTTCCTCCAGTCTGCTGGTTGCGGGACGCGTCGATCCGGTAGAAGGGCTTGAACACGTCGGTGAGATACTCCTCGGCAATGCCCGGGCCGTCATCGTCGATGACGATCTCCACGAAACGCGGGCCGCTGGCGCTGGCCGTGACCCAGATCTGCTCGGCATGGCGCGCGGCGTTGGATATCAGGTTCGACAGGCACCGTTTCATGGCGTGCGGCCTGATTGCCAAGTGCAGGTCATCCTCGATCGTCGCATTGACAGCGGCGCCCTCGCGCCGCGCGCTGGCCACCACTTCATTCAGCAGCGCGCCGAGGTCGGTGGCGGTCGTCTGCTCGTCCCCTTCGCCGCGGGCGAAGGCCAGATAGCCGTCGATCATGGTTTCCATATCGGCGACGTCGGATTTCAGATCCTCGATCTCCGGACCGTCTCCCAGCATCGCAAGCTGCAGCTTGATGCGGGTCAGGGGGGTCCTGAGGTCATGGCTGACCCCGGCCAGCATGTCGGTGCGCTGGGTGATCTGTCGCTGGATGCGCTCACGCATGACCAGGAAGGCGGCGGCGGCCTGGCGCACCTCCAGGGCCCCCTCGGGACGGAAATTGGGCACGTCGCGCCCCTTGCCGAAGCTGTCGGCGGCGGCGGCGAGCCGCAGGATCGGCCCGATCTGTTTGCGCATGAACAGCAGCGCCAGGGCGAACAGGACGATCCCGGAACCCATCATCCACAGCATGAAGACCTGGCTGGTCGAGCTGAACAGCCGGCGGCGCGGCACCCTGGTGTGCAGCACCCCGTCCTCCATCTGCACCTGGATCAGGGCGTAGTCCCGGGTCACTTGCGGGTCGAACACAAACGGCTCTTCGATGCTGCGTTTCAGCGCCTCGCGGAGCTGCACCTGGAGGATGACGTTGCCGCTGATGCGCGGCTGCTCGGGCAGTTCCGCGCCCTCGTGGAAGGTGATCACCAGCGCCATGTTGCGGGCCGCCTCGGCGAAGATGGCCTGGCTCTCCTGCGGCCGCGCGCCAAGCTCCTCGATGATGTAGGCGATCTCGCCCGACACGCCGTTGGCCAGCCGCCGGGTGACCTTCTTCCAGTGCTGGTCGTAGAAATAGTAGGTCGCGATGGCCTGCATCAGCAGGAACGGCGTGATGATGATCAGCAGCGTCCGGCCGAACAGGGTGCGCGGCAGGAACTGCTTGATCCAGGATCGCGGCCGCGGCCACAGCGCCAGCCGGTCATGCTCAGCGGCCGAGCCGTCGGCCAGCTGGCCGGAAGCACTCTCGTCGATCGCCATCGGCCGGTGTCCGTGTGGTCAGGGTCGTCGCCTGCGCCGGCCTGCCGCCCGCTGGGGGAACGACGCCGGAAGCCGCGCGATCATCCTACCACTTTTTGCCCGAACGATGGCCAACCCCAACTCGGCGCGGTCGCGCGTCAGCCCGCCTCCGGCCTGCCGAGGCAATCGATCAGCGAGTCTGTCATCGCGTTCATCAGGGCGAAGTACTGGCCGGGCCCGGCGGGGAGCGCGGCGCCAAGCGGATCGAGCGTGCCCGATTTGGCGTCGGTCCCTTCGGTCACGGTTTCGACCAGGCGCGGCTCGAATTGCGGCTCGCTGAACACGCAGTGCGCGTCGACCGATTCTATGGTCTGCCTCAGCTCGCGCAGCCGCGCCGCTCCCGGCTGGATGTCCGGGCTCACCGTGATGCTCCCGACCGCCGCCACGTCGAACCGGGCCTCGAAATACTGGTAGGCGTCGTGGAACACGACGAATGGCCGATCATGGACGGCCGCCAGCCGCTCCCGGGCTTCTACCTCAAGGACCGTCAGATCCGCCTGCAGCCGCGCTGCATTGGCGCGATAGGCCGGCGCGTTGGCCGGATCGGCCGTGATCAGGGCGTCGGCGATCATCCGCGCCATGGCGGCGGCGTTGCGCGGGTCGAGCCAGACATGCATGTCGAAGCCTTCATGCGCGTGATCGTGCTCCGCATGCTCAGCGTGGTCATCATGATCGTCGTGATGCCCAGCCTCGGCGTGCTCATCGTGGTCGTCGTGATGCCCGGCCTCGGCATGCTCATCGTGGTCGTCGTGGTCATGGCTATCCCACGCGCCGCCTTCCCGGACCGGGAGCAGTCTCAGCCCATCGGCCTCGGACAGCGTTACGATGCGGGCATCCGATGCCAGCGTTTCCAGCGGCCGCTCCAGGAAGGTCTCCAACGCTTCGCCGACCCAGATGACGATTTCGGCCGACTCCAGCGCCCGGGCCTCCGACGGCCGCAGGGCGTAGGTGTGCGGCGACCCGCCGCTACGAACCAGCAGCACCGGCTCCGCCACGCCATCCATCACGGCGGCGGCGAGCGAGTGGACCGGCTTGATGGTCGCGACGACACTGGGTCCGTCGGCCCGGGCCGACTGCATGGTGGCGGCCGCGAAGAGCGCTGCCACTGCCAGAGATCGGAGCGGAACTGTCTGCATTTTCGACCTGCCTGTTACCCGGAAATGCGAGCGGCCCAGACGTTATGTTATGTTATAACATATTGCAATGCGATTTGGTCCGGTCATAGTCCGTCGACCCGCCGTCATCGAAAGCCACCGTCATGTTCCTCGACGATTTCGTCGTTCGCGCCATACTCGGCGGGATCGGCGTCGCTCTGGTCGCCAGCCCGCTCGGATGTTTCATCGTGTGGCGGCGGATGGCCTATTTCGGGGATTCCCTGGCCCATTCGGCACTGCTCGGCATCGCGCTCGGGGTGCTGCTGTCGGTCGACCTGACCATCGGCATCTTCGCCGTCTGCGCCCTGTTCGCCGTCACCATCGTTCTGCTGCAGGAACAGCGGCACTTCGCGACCGACACGCTGCTCGGGCTGTTCGCCCATTCCGCCCTGGCGCTCGGCTTGGTCGTGGTCAGCTTCATGGAGACGCTTCGGATCGACCTGATGGCCTACCTGTTCGGCGACATCCTGTCGGTCGGCCGCGACGACCTGATGTGGATCTATGGCGGCGGCGCGCTGGTGCTGGCCGGGCTCGCGGGCCTTTGGCGCCGGATGCTGGCGGTGACCGTGCATGAGGAGCTGGCGCGGGCGGAGGGCATCAACGCGCTGGCCGTGCGCCTGGGTTTCACCCTCTTGCTGGCGACCACCATCGCCATCGCCATGAAAATCGTCGGCATCCTGCTGGTGACATCCCTGATGATCATTCCGGCCGCGACCGCGCGCCGATTCGCCGGCAC
>JAAUYH010160231.1_pt1 | contig 27882 bp, 27 predicted proteins | sample 7278061 | NCBI WGS metagenome assembly JAAUYH01 (sample SAMN14350203, study PRJNA611818) | marine sediment metagenome | isolation source: surface marine sediment (0.6m) | place: French Polynesia: Moorea | collected 2018-08
AGTTCATCTCTTTTATTTTGTGTTTTGGGCATTTCCTTATCCTTTTTTTGTCAATTCTTTATTTTCTTTCCTTTTGTCTTTTACACACTTAAATTTACTGACTCGAGATTATGGAAAAACTGTGAACGTAAGCTCAATACCTCTGCTCAGATGGTTATTCTTTCTTTCATTTCTATTCTCCTAAAAAGATCCTAAACAGGTTCTAAATAAAAAGCCTAATACAATTCCTTTGTTAGTAACTGTGCTTATCATCACTTTTTCTATTACTTCTTTAGGCTTTTATCTTCTTGGTTTGTAGTCAGCCTATAATTTTTTATAATTTCTATAACTTGTTGACAAGTTTGATCGATTTTTCCTTCTTCGTTAATTACAACGTGATCAAACCAATTTGCCTCTTTTAACTCTTGTTCTGATTTTTTTATACGAGATTTAACTTTTTCATCAGATTCAGTAGATCTTTCTTTGAGACGCTTCTGAAGAGTTGCTAAGGACGGAGGAGCCATAAAGATAAAAAGTGCACTCGGCATATTCTTTTTAATTTGTCTAGCTCCTTCCACTTCAATTTCTAAAACTACATCTTTACCAATGTGGATTTGTTCTTCAACATATTTCCTCGGGGTTCCATAGTAATTACCAACAAACTCAGCCCATTCTAATAGTTGATTATCTTCAGCTAGTTTTAGGAACTCTTCTTTTGTCCTAAAAAAATAATTTATACCTTCTTCTTCTCCCAATCTTTTTTCCCTTGTTGTAACTGAAACAGAAAAAACAAGATTATTGAGTTTCTTAAAAACTTCTTTTAAAACGGTTCCCTTGCCAACTCCAGAAGGGCCCACTAGCAGTATTAAATTACCTTTAGATGACATGATGAAACTATCCCTTTAGATCTTAAACTTTACTAAGTTCAGCCTCAGAAGTTATCTGAGTTCCAATATTTTTTCCTGTAACAATATCCTTGAGAACTCCTTCTTGTGCAAAATCAAATACTTTAATTGGAATTTCATTATCACGGCAGATAGCAACCCCGGCGGCGTCCATAATTTTATAATTTTCACCAAGTACCTTTTCAAAGCTCAACTTATCAAACTTCTTGGCATTTTTATTTATTCTTGGATCGGAATCGTAAACCCCATCAACCCCATTCTTTGCCATCAACAAGATGTCTGCCTCTATTTCTGCTGCTCTCAAAGACGCAGTTGTATCAGTTGTGAAGAATGGATTACCGGTGCCTCCTCCAAAAATTACGACTCTTTCTTTCTCTAAATGTCTTATCGCTTTTCTTCTAATGTAAGGTTCTGCTACTGAAGGCATCTCTATAGCTGTTTGAACTCTCGTTGGTGTTCCATCACGCTCAAGAACTCCTTGTAAGATTAGGCTGTTCATTATGGTTGCCAACATCCCAACATAATCCGCTGCGGCTCTATCCATGCCAAGTTGAGTACTAGAGTTCAATCCTCTAAAAATGTTTCCACCACCAACTACAATTGCAATCTCCACTCCTAGGTTATATACTTCTGCTATTTCTCTTGCAACTCTTTCAATAACAAAGGGTTCTATCCCAAAGCCTTTATCTCCAGTTAAAGCTTCTCCACTAAGTTTTAGTAAAATTCTTTTGTAATGTAACTGAGATTTTAATTGTGTCATTAGGTTAACTTTCCTTTAAAAATTTATTGTTTTAAATTATAGAATAATGATTTTTTCTTCATTAGCCAAATTTATAAAACCGCACTTGAAATCGGAGAAACCGATTTTAAACTTATTACCCTTATGGATGAGGGATAAATTAATTCAAAACCCAGCAAAGGATAATGTTTCTAAAGTAATTCAAGCTGAGTTTCTTCTAAAAGAATTGGATTATGACAAAAAGTTTTTTATTGTTCCTAAGTCCCCAAGGGCAGAAAACCTATTGAAATTTTTAAAAGAGTATATATATTTAATGGAGTCAACTAGGTTTTCTCGTTGGTTAGCTGAAGTGGAACCCAATGATTTTTCAAAGAAGATGAAGGACCATAAATAAATTAAAATTAATACGATTGTATTTTCCAAGGACACTGACAGTACTAATTACACTGAAAATTTCTTAATTAGCAAATAACCTTTTTCAACTGCGATGATCGAATTGTGAAAGTTGCACTAATTATATTTGGATGCTTTTTTACTCTCGGCACAGCTTTAAGTTGGTATGAGGCTCCTTTAGCTTTATGGATAGTAATACTCTTTATATCTTTTATTTGTTTTAGTGTTTATCTTATCTATAAAGAAAAAAGCTGGAAGTATTTAATGCTTTCCTTTATAGCTCTTAGTATTGCTGTGTCAAACGTTAAAGTGAGAGAGCAACTCATTGTTCCCAAAACACAGGTTGGAAAAGCAGTTTGCATAGAAGCGTTAGTTGTAGAAAGTCCTAAAGAAACTTCTTTTAAAAGATCTCAATTTCTTGTAAAAAGCGGTTTGGGAAAAATAAAAGTACAGACTAAATCATCTTCCTTGATTCCAGCTGTTGGTGATCTTGTTTATATTCAAGGTAAATTTGAAAATCCTCAAGTAAGTGAAAGATTTAATGAAAAAATCTATCTAAAGGCCAAAGGTGTATCTCAGAAGCTAGTTTCTGCAGAAATACTATATTCGAGTGATCATAATTCATATGAAGCTAGATTCTTAAATCTCGTTAGCCGAATTCAGAGCAACTTTTTATTAATTCACAAAAGTCTTCTTTCTCCTGATGAATCAGCCGTTATTCAGAAAATATTAATTGGGAGAGCTTCAAAGGAAAAATTAAACAAAAATACATATTATGCAATTCAAAACCTTGGAGTGTCTCATATATTCGCGGCATCTGGGTTTCATTTAACAACACTATGTCTATTTCTATTTTATATATTCAAACTGCTAAAAATCCGTAAAGCTCAGAAAATACTTTTTACATTATTCGGAATTACCTTATATGCATTAATGGCTTCATGGTCACCGTCAATTTTTCGAGCTTGGTTCATCGCAACAATTGCTCTGTCAGGACAGCTCATTCAGAGAAAAATAAATTTATTGAATACCTTGATATTTGGGTTGATTATTAGTTTATTAATAGATCCAAATGGAGTTGGTGATATAGGTCTTCAGTTTTCTTATTTAGCTGTTTTAGGAATTGTCTTATGGGCAGAAAAATTAATACGAAAAATGACTTTTGTTCCGAGGAGTTGGGCGGAACCAATAGCTGTTGCACTGAGTGCTCAAGCCTTTTTAATACCCCTTCAGATCTACTATTTCCACAATATTCCAATATACTTTTTAATTGCAAATCTTTTTGCCGTTCCGCTAGCAGGCCTAATCTTGATACTCGGTTTATCCGCAAGTTTTGTTTCTATGCTTGGTTCTTTAGGGTGGTTTATTGCGTCCGGTATAGAAATATTCACTTCTATTTCAGTAAAAGTTCTTTTGCTATGGTTAAACTTTCTTAACTCTCTCCCGGCTGCTGATTTAAGAATTAGTAATATTTCTTTTCCTTGGGTAATTTGGCTCTACTTTCTAATAATATATTTTGCTTTTTTCAAGAAATATAGACTTGCCAGACATTCAATAATTGCCAGCTTTGTATGTTTGTTAGTGATTAGCTTCTTTACAAAACCAAGCACAGTTCAGGCCATATCATTATCAAAACGTTGGTATGAGGCCGTTTACATTAAAATAACTGATAAAATAGTATTCGTTTGCAATCCATCAACAGTCTATTTAGATCAAGAAAAATTCCTCAGAGATCTCAGAAAGCTTTCAATAAAGAAAGTCGATTGGTGGATTGGTTTTTGTAAAAAACCTAAAGAGATTGAAGCTAAAAAGATCTTGATTCCAAAGAAAAAAACTCAATATGAACTATCAAAAGATCTCAAAATCATATCAAGTGAGGGCGCAGTGTTAATCAATCAAGCAGATTTTTCTGGGTTAATCCTCTTTAAACCCTTGCTAAGTGAAGATAGTAAGCATTTTTATTCACTCATCAAATTTGCTTTCCCTCCTAGTTTAAGGAAGGAAGCTCTGTGGAGTAAAATGCCAAAGTCTCAATACTGTATGCTACCGAACTTAGCTAAAAAGAAAAAGCTAGAAGTCCATAATTTAATGAATAGTAATTTGATGAATAAAAGGTGTGAAGAATTTATTCAAAAATTGGAGATTGAACTCTGAATTAGTTTAATGTTAGTAAATATTTAATATAAGTAGAGATAATCTTAGCCTGGGATAATATATATAATCTTGCTTACATCATTATTAAAATTTTTTAGAATTCCCAACAAGCTATTACACCAGCTACTTTTAACTTATTTAACAATTGTATTTTTATCGCTAGCTGGTATTGGTGGTTTTACTTTGTTTGCTCTTAAAACAAGTTCAATCAACGATTTAACTTACTACTTAAGTCTCGAAGCACACAACATAAGCTCTTTTCTATTGGAAAGAGATCGTGAATTTGTTAAGAATTTAGCGGATGAATTATCAACTCACGGCTTTTGGGTAACCGTTTTTGATAAGAAAGGTGCAGTAGAATTCAGCTCTATTGCAGAAGAAAATCTAAAAAAAGGAAACAAATCTCTTCAAAAGACGGAAGCAATTAGAGAGGCTTTAGAAGGCAAATCGAAAGCTTATAAATTTTTCAGTAATCGAACTCAAATTAACTGGTATTTGGTTACCATTCCTCATTTAAATAAGGATGGAGAGATTATTGGAGTGGTTCAAGTTGGTCTTCCTCTGGCTAGCTTAAACCAAGAATTGGGTAATAGCTTTTACACCTTACTTTGCCTCGGTGTTTTAATTTCCTTAATAACCATTTTTGCAATTTGGGTTTTAGCGTTATGGCTTTCCAATCCAATAAAACAAATAAGCTTACAAGCGAGACAAATTGCGGATACTGGTGAGCTCAAGGCTGAACTTCCGGTATCTAGACTCGATGAGATTGGAGAACTAGCTAAATCCTTCAATATGATGATTTATAAGTTGAGAGAAGAAAAGAATTTTCAAAAAGATTTCATTGCAAATGCTAGTCATGAGCTCAAAACACCGGTAACAGCAATAAGCTCTGCACTGGAAATACTTGAGCATGTCCCTTTGGAGAACGAAGAAGACAAAGCTCAATTTTTTGAAATTCTTAATAGGCAAACGATAAGGCTCAAGGAATTAATTACTGATTTATTGGATATTTCTGTTCTTGAAAGTGGCCGTGTTGAACTTCATTTAAGTAGTTTTTCTTTAGAAGATTTCATTGAGAATTGCATTATTGACGTTGAGCCTTTAGTAAATAAAGCTGATGTAGATTTCTCTTGGTTTGTTGAAAGTGAAATCGAGATAATTGCCGATAAAGATAAGCTGCAAAGACTATTACTTAATCTTCTTACAAATGCTATTAAGCATACGCCTCCCAAAGGCGAGGTTCTTTTGAGTATTCTCACTCAAAAGCTATCAGAAGATGAGACTGAAATAACCTTTATCGTCCAAGATAGTGGAATTGGTATTCCCAAAGAAGAACAAGACAAGATTTTTGGAAGATTCTACCGAGCACAACAAGATAGATCCAGAGCAACTGGTGGAAGTGGATTAGGTTTGGCAATAGTAAAACAAATTGCAGATCTTCACGGAGGTAAATTATCCGTAAAAAGTGATCACGCTAAAGGTGCAGAATTTAGATTTGAATTTAAATCAGTTACAGTGACAAAACAGAAGCAAGAGAAATCAAAACTGGCATCACGATAAACTTCAGCAAAAGAATTAAGATTATAGGAGAGATGTCAATAGTCCCTCCAATTGGGGGAACTAGTTGTCTTATTGGAGCGAGCATTTTCCCGAAAAAGCTATCCAGTGATTGAAAAAAAGACGTTTTTCTCAAATCTGGAATCCAGCTCATGAGGACCCAAGCGAATAAAACAAACATAAATAAGTCAAAGACTTTACTTATTAAACCAACCAAGTTCATTAGAAACAGTTTTCTGTAAGCCAAATCATTATAACGGTCTAACATCTGCTTTGTTTATTAATTTATTAACAAATCTATTTTTAATTAATGCTCAGAGTTGAGTTTTGAGTTGAGCTTTTGGACTGTATTGACTTTGAGTGTGGAAATCTCCAAAAAAGCCAGGCTATAATATATCAGTAAGTATTAACTTTTTGATTAAAATTAATAATTATATAAATTTAAAAATATTTAATTATGCTTCCTATTTTATTATCTCCAAATCAAAGTAAAGAAGATAAATCTCATATTCGGAATCATCGTACTCATAATAGAAAACAAGCGAGGGTTTTTCATTTTCAAAAAGACTCTCATAAAACAATTCCACACTCACATCACACTCACAATTTAGCCCATGAAGCTACTGATTTGAATACTAAACCAAATAGTTTTGTTAAGGGGCTAAAAGAGTTATTTACAGTTAAAAGGTTATCAATAGTTTCTGCAGTTTTAGTAGCTTCTCATTTCATAGGGAATTTCATTAGAAACGCTATTGGAATTAGTCAAAATCGAAACAGTGATCAAGGATTCTTTGGAAGCCACGTTCTTCAAGAAGCCGCTGTTATTTTTACACAAATTCTAGTTAGTTCTTTGATAGCAATAACTTTAGATAATAGATTCTCTAAGGGACTCAACTTTAAACACTCTATAAAAGAAGCTTTTTCAAATGAATCACTAAAACTAGCTTTGTCTTTATCGGCCTTTAATACTCTTGCAGATACTGCTACTCATTCAATTAAACATAGTAACTTTTACCAAAACTCAGGGACAAACCAAACTATTACGGATTTAACCTCCTTATTAGTAAAGTTCCTTGGAACAATTGCCGTAGGAAGATTGGTAGCTGGAGCTAACTCAATTACAACAATGTTTTCTACTGCATGTCCATGTTGTAGCATGCCAATTTGCGCAGTTGAGCTCTTCACTTTACTTCATTCTCTATGGCAATCAGCAGTGAGTTTTGTTAATAGGCACTCTCATCACCATTAGATTTGTAATTAATTTATTACTTATTTTTTCCGCGACATTGATTTGGCCTTACTTTTTCTAGTTGAAGTAAACAATGTTTCGCACATGTTTCTTTGCACATGCTGCTAATTTTCTTTTTGCTTAAAGTAACTTCTTTGCTTGCAGATGCAACTTCAGTGCATTTCGATGGGCAATTTTCGTTGCAAGCTTGTAAAAAACCTTTATCAAATTGTTTGCAGTCATTCTTTACCTTATCTAAGGTGCACCCAGTTGTAATTAAACCAAGAACGAAAACCATTAAAGATAATCTTGCAAATTTAAAAAAGTTGAGCATAATTTCGAAATAATTGACTTAAATTAAAGCTTTATTACTTAAACTATTCTATGCCACAAAGCTTACTATTGCTATTCGGTCAATATGTTTTGGGGTTGTACTTTTTTATGAATAAGCTTCAAAATTGTTTCCAAGATTCATATAAGTAATTGATAAGAGGGATTTACTACGAGTGACGGTTATTGAAAATAAACTCAAAGAATTGAATATCGTTCTACCCGAAGCACCAAAACCAGTTGGTTCTTATGAAACAACTATTCAAGTTGGTTTGTTGGTATTTACTTCAGGAATTTTGCCTGTTAACTCTGAGGGTGAAGTTAAATTCACTCAACAAATAGATTCTTCTACTGTTGAGGATGGTCAAAGGGCGCTACTTTGTGCATTGAAAAATGCATTGAGTATACTCAAACAAAAATTCCAAACCTTAGACAATATCGAAAGAATTGTCAGATTAGCCGGCTATATAAACAGTCAGCCAGGATTCTGTCAGCAATCGGATGTAATTAACCCCGCTTCTAAGTTATTAATAGCTCTATGGGGAGATAAAGGTAAGCATGTAAGAACAACTATTGGTGTTAGTGAACTTCCTTTAGGGGCTTCTGTTGAAATAGAGTTAATTGTGCAAGTGAAAAATATCAGTTGATTATTTTAGTGAGTTTTTTTTCCGTAATTATATTGTGGACTGGTTTATCCCACTCATCAATAAAATCGAGTTTTTCTACAAATAGTGATTCTGGAATGACTCCAATTGTTATAACTTTTGATGGTAATTGTGCAATTAAACGATCATAAAAGCCCAGACCTCTTCCTAAGCGGTAACCTTTACGATCAAACATTAAGGCGGGTACAAAAACTAAATCAATAATAGAGCTTGTTGGAGATGAGCTTTCTAGGCCCAAACCAGCACATTCCATATTGCCAAATTGTCCTCTAAATAGTTCTTGTTCTAGTGACCTGAGTTCAGAGTGGGTGCATATGAGTTTATTACCTTTGCTGTAGGCTTTAGGCAGATAGCATTTTTTGCTTTGATCGAAAGCACTTTTAATCAAATTTTTTAAGTTTATTTCATATTTTAAAGGCCAGTAAAACAATATATTTTGTGAACTTTGCCAGATCTTGGAGTTCAGCATTGAGTCACATATAAGCCTGGAAATATCTTTCATCGGCTGTTTTTTTAAGGATTCTTTTAAAACCGATCTTAAAAGTTGCTTTTTTTCTATATTCAAAAGTCTGAATCACCTAAAATCAATACAAAGAAATAAATCATAGTTCAATTCACTTAAACTACTCTAAATTAAAAAGGTTTAGAAACAGTTATTATCCAGAAATCTATTTTGATTAGAACTTCATAGCTTCCTTTATGAAGTTCAAGTTGTTTTTACTTTAAAACCCTAAATCTCAGAGTTTATACAAATTCCGAGATTCCTCAAAGAACAATCTACAATATTTAAATATATTTAATAAAGCAACACATTTGAATATAAATACTAGTTTAATAACCATATTTACATTTTTAATTTTGAAATTCAAATGATAGGTAAAATTCTTGCACTTCTAATTCTAGGAGCTATTCTATTTTTTCCAGCAAAGATGCTGTGGAATCATTTCGTTAAACCTAAGGAAATTTCACAAACTAAAGAAAGAATATCAGACACAAGCAATATTGGATTAGCAGCGCAAAGAGCGGGTAAGGAAATTGTCAACAGGGAAATTCAAAAAAAACATAAAACTGCTTCAAAAAAGCATGAAAAACAATCTTCCTCGCATTACACCTTTTGGAACTCTTTGGAAGATTTATTTGGAATGGGACCAAATTCTAAGATGATTAAAGAAAATAACTTAGCCGCAGAAAAAGAAATTCCTTTGGCAAATAGAAAAGCAATTTTATTTGCCTCAAATGAGGTAATTAAAACACTTCCAGAATTTGAAGAGGAACACTTAGTTACTGAAACGGGTAGTACTCCAGCTGAGTTTGTTTTGGCAACAATAAAATCACCTGTAAAAAATTTATCTTATGAACTAAATGGTATTAGAAAGGTTTCTCCTGGCTATTTTAGAGTGTCTTGGAAGATTAAAAATGACTCTGGAAAAACAATTTTGCTTAATAAAAATTTGCAAAGAAGTTTAAGTCCCGTAAAAATTCAAATAACTGACTTTAGTTATCAAAACACCATGCCAATTCAATGGTATCCAGATAATACACCAATTGCTAATTGCCTGCTTTCTGATAGACTACCACCATTTGGAAGAGTTACTTGTAGTGCACTGGTAGGACCAAGATTCGATGGCAATGAAATTCTACTTGGAAACAAAGTGAGAGTTAAACTACCAGGAGCTAGAGAATCTGTGAATGTTTATTTGAATGTATGATCACAAGTCTGAGTACTAATCTTTTAAATTGAATAATTCAAGGAGAACACTCTTTATTTGAAGGAAATAGCTTTGTTCTAATTGCCCTAACTTCTTATCAAAACGGCTAATATCGACGGCTCTAAGTTGTTTTAAATTTAAATGACGAAGTTGATCAATCATATTCTGTTTACTTGGTTTTACATTTACTACAAAAGGCCAATTTGGCTTATGCTCAGGTAGGATTGGTACAACAATATATGTCCTGGATTTAGAATTAAATAGGTTAGACTGCAAAATTAAACATGGACATTTTAAAATTAGTTTTATGAATGAGATTTTTATAACCGTTGTTCAATTTTGTTCTGGCCAATACAAAATGACCAACTTGAATAAGGCCGAGCACTTAATTAAAAAAGCTTGTGAAAAAATCAAATATCGAGAAGATTTTCCTCATTTAGTTTGTCTCCCAGAAGTTTTTAACTATCGCTCTTTGTCATTAGAGGATAACCAAGCTTCAGCGGAAGAAATACCCGGTGGTCCGGCTTTCAATTGGGCTTGTCAAATTGCCGAAAAACTTAAGATTTGGCTTGTAGCTGGTTCAATTCTTGAAAAAGATCCATCTAGTCAAAAACCCTTTAATACCTGCTTTGTAATTAGTCCTGAGGGAAAGTTAATAACAAAATATCGCAAAATCAATCTCTTTAAGCTCCAATTAGAAAATTCTCCAGAACTCTGTGAACCAAGTTATAGAGCTGCGGGAAAAGATATCGTTAATTTTGAAACCCCCTTTGGTAAGGTAGGATTGGGTATATGCTTTGACCTAAGGTTTCCAGAGATTTTTGCTAAACATAGAAAAGATGGCTGTAATATTGCAATTTTACCTTCCGCTTTTACATATAAAACTGGTCAGGATCATTGGGATACTTTGTGTAAAGCAAGAGCAATTGAAACTCAAATGTATTTTGTAGCTCCAAACCAATCAACAGATGCAAATTGTTGGGGGCACAGTTTAATTATTGATCCTTGGGGAGAGGTATTAGCCTCTCTTGAAGGAGAAAACGAAGGTTACATAACTACTAAAATCAATTTGTCTAAAGTAGAAGAAGTTAGAAATAGAATACCGATTAAACTTTAAAATTAAGGTGCTTAATCCTGAGCCTTCGAATTGATATATTAAAACCTCTTATCTGTTAAACATTGGGGTTTGAGAATTATCCTTATAAATTCTTTGAGTTATTCCTATAGATAATAAGGTAATCCATAGAGATGTTCCACCATAGCTTATTAAAGGCAAAGGTACACCCGTAATTGGCATTAAACCAATATTCATTCCAATGTTTACGCAGGTATGAAAGGTTAAAAACGCTAAAACACCTGCAACAACTAGACGTTCGAAAGAATCCTCTAAATTTTTAATTAAAAAAAACAACCTTACGCAAATTAATGCAAAAAGTATCACTACAATTGCGGAGCCAGCAAAGCCCCACTCTTCAGCTATTGATGAAAAAATAAAATCCGTGTGTTGTTCTGGAACAAATTGACCTTGTGTTAATCTTCCTTGTTTATAGCCTTGCCCCCATAAGCCACCACTTCCAACAGCCATTAAACTTTGAATAATGTTATAACCAGCACCTAAAGGATCAGCTTCTGGGTTCATAAATATCGTCAACCTTTTTTGTTGATAAGGCTCTAATAATCCCCATGCAATTGGCCGACCAACCATAGCAATGAGTAGACACAAAAAAGTATAAAAAATCAACATTATTGAACGGAACTTTGATTTCCATACTTTATAGTTAATCGCCAAAAAAGTAACTATAAGCGTAATTACAAGTATTCCAATTGCTGAGCAATCAATATTTATCTCATGGTTTCTTAGTTGAAAAGTTGCTAATGTAAACAACCTTTCACCCAAGGCACTGGATATTAGTAAAAATAGGGGGCTAGTTAATATTAATACTTGAGATAAGCTTGCACCGGCCCAAAAAACCATAGAGAAAAAAATAACTACTAAAACTAAGGCAGTTCCTAAATCTGGTTGCAGAAATATTAGACTAAAAGGCAAAAGAACAATTAAACAACCGGATCTAATAACGTCAATTAAATTCTTTGGTCTATTATTTTGAAACCAAAGAGCTAAAGCAATAATAGAGGCAATCTTTGCTGGTTCAGAGGGCTGAAGACTGAAGCTTCCAATTGTAATCCAACGTTGGGCACCTAAAGCGGTTGTTCCTTTTATCATTACCCAAAGTAACAAGATAATTGAAAACCAATATAGATACCAGCAAAGCTTTTTCAAAGAGCTTGATGGAAGCGTATAACCTAGGCAAAAAACCGGAATTCCTAAAAGTGCAAAGAGTAGCTGCTTTTGCAAAAAACTACCATGAGCAACGCTAGCTTGAGCAATAAGTCCCAAAACAACAAGACAAACAGTGCTAAGCAGCACCGTTTTGTCAGCTCTTATAGATCTCCAAAAAGAAATTAGGCTTAATTGTTTTAAGAACATGAGTAGAAGCTTCAAATATAAAAAATAGGATATTAATTATATGATCAGCTTATCCACCTGCTCTTAGCCTTTTAACTGGTATATTGGCAACAAATGCAACTTCTCTGTCATCTTGCTCAAGAGTGCACTCTGTTCTTCCAATATCTACTTCAAAATATTTAGCTATTACCGAAAGTAGTTCGTCACGAAGAGCATTCAGTCTTTCAGGAGGAAGCTCCATTACTTCCATTCTGTCATGAAAAATTGTGAGTTGAAGTCTTTTCTTTGCTTCGTCCTTGCTAGCAACTTCTTTTGGAGGTCCAGTAAGCCAACCTAATAATCCCATAAAATTTCCTCCTTAAAACTTGATCAGTGATCTGAGTTTTTTGAATTGTTTAACAATAATGTTTTGTTTTTCGTTAAACACATCCATGAGAGGCACTTCGACTCCAGTTAACCTCATTGCAATGTTTCTATATGCTTGTCCTGCTCCATTAACTTGTTTGGATAAAGCCAGCGGCTCTCCTTTGTTTGTAGAAACAATAATGTTTTCATCTTCAGGTATAACACCAAGAAGCTTGACACCAAGGATTTCCATTACATCATCAACACTCATCATGTCGTTTGATTTAATCATCGCACCTCTTAAACGGTTTATAACTAACCAACAATTTATTTTTTTATGATGAGCCTCAAGAAGACCTATTACTCTGTCCGCATCTCTAACAGCCGACATCTCTGGAGTAGTTATGATAATAGCCTCATCCGCCCCAGCAATTGAATTGTGAAAACCCTGTTCAATACCAGCTGGACTATCAATTAATATTAAATCGAACATCTCACGAAGTTCGTCAACTAACTTAACCATTTGTTCAGGACTTACAGCTGTTTTGTCTCTGGTCTGTGCGGCTGGCAATAGAGCCAAGTTTGGAAGCTTTTTGTCCTTCACTAAAGCTTGTCTTGTTTTGCAAGAACCTTCAACAACATCCACTAGGTTATAAACAATTCTATTTTCCAATCCAAGTTGAATGTCCAAATTTCTCAGGCCAATATCCATATCAATCATGCAGACATTGATATTAGGATCTTGAGCAGCTAAAGCAACACTTATATTCGCTGTTGATGTTGTTTTTCCTACCCCTCCTTTCCCAGATGTAAAAAGAATAGTTTTGCCTGGCATTCTTGTAATGTTCTCCTTAAGGTTCAATCTTATTCAAAATCACTAACCCTCCAAATGCGTCCATCTATAACGCGAGCTGTTTCAGGATAGATTTTCTGTTTAGAGTATATATTACTTTCGTTAGAGGAACAAGCTGAATATTCACCAATACTAATTTGTAAAGGTTCCCCCATTTTTAAAGCTCTAACAACAATTGTTTCTAATTTAGCGTCATCTTCAATCCCAAATCCTGCATGAACACTACCACAGAGTTTTCCTTGAACAATAACGCTACCGGTGGCTTTTATTTGGCAACCGGGGTTTACATCTCCCATAATTAAAATATTGCCATCGTAGGAAACTAGAGCACCAGCTCTAAGTGCGACTATTTCATGCATTCCTACAAAAGCTGTATTTTTAATGTAACTATTGCTAGGCAATACTGTTTCAAGAATAGGTCTTTTTTCTTGCTGTTGTGTTTGTTGTTTGGTTGAAAAATCTATCTTTAAAGGAGAAACAGTGGATAGCTTTGGTGAAGGTTCTTGAATTTCCGGTTGAATTTGTTGATACGTTTGTTGAGCAGGTATGTTACTTGATTCTTTAATTAACCTAATGCTTGGTTGATTTCTAGGTCTGATAATTGGGATGGATTCTGCAAGAAAACCAGCATCACTGATTAATTTTGCTGAAATTTTTGAATTAGTTTGAATTGAATAAACACATAAATTAGATTCCTCTAGGATATTTTTGAGTGACTCAACTTCTTCTTGAGAAAAATGAAAATCTGAAAATCGAAGAGTTAAAGGTGTATCTCCCCAAAATGAGTGACTTTTCGAAATTAAGGATAATAATTCACCTTTTGCTTTTAACCAATTACTAAATCTTGATAAATCTATTATTAGTGGTTTGATTATGGAATTAGCCTGATCCATTTATAAAAACCCAATCAATTGAAATACATTATTTGAAAACAAAAAAGCATGATACCAAAGGTGAAAATTTTTACATTGAATTTTCAAATATTCATTGTAAATTATCCTCTCTTAAGCTCTTTAGTGCTGCTGATTGAGAGAAGCGTTTCAACTTTTGTTCTTGTGTTGTGGAGAAAATAATAAACAAGTACTGCTGGAAAAGAAAACTATGGTTGGTAAAAGCTGGAATAAATAGAGTCGAAATGGTTAATCTTAAATCATTGAAATTATCAATTGGTTTGAGAGATTAAAGACATAAATGACTAAAAAAAGAATATTAGTACTCGGTGGAAATAAGTTTTTAGGTAAAAACGTAATTGAACAAATAAAAGTAAAAATTCCTGATTCAGAAATTACTTCAATTACGCGATCTGGTGTTAATGATAAAGATATTCAATCGATAGTCTGTGACAGAACTAACAAAGATGATTTAAACGAAAAAGTTAGAGGAGAATTTGATGTTGTTTTTGATGTTTCTTCTTATGACTTGGCAACTCTTAAACCATCATTAGAACTTTTGAAAAATAGAGTTGATACATGGGCTTTTGTGAGTTCGGCTGGTGTTTACGATAAGTCGGATGTTTTCCCACTTCAAACTCATTTTAGAAAAGTCAGTCAGTCAAGTCCTCATTATGGAAAATTTGCTTGTGAAGAGGCTTTGAGAAATACTCCAAATCTTCATACATTTTGTATAAGACCTTTTTACATTTATGGACCAGAAAATACTTTTGATCGTGAAACGTTTTTCTTTAGAGCCATTGAAAAAGAACAAGAAATCTTAATTCCAGACGATGGAAATGCTTTACTTCAGTTTGCAAGTGTCAAGGATACTGCTTCGATTTTTGTAGATTTAGCTTTGAAACCTAAAGAAAATACTAATAAACAGGTATTTCACCCCTGTGACAAGACAATTTATTCAATAAATTCATTGATAAGAGTTTGTGGGGAGGTTGTTAATAAAGCACCTAAAATAAGTTACTTCAGTGTTAAAAAGGCAAAAAATCAAGGAATTCCTTCAAGAGATATTTTTCCTTTGAGAGCAGAAAATTATTTTGGAGACATTGAATCTCTTAATTCTTTAGGATTAAAAACTTCTGATGATTTAAATACTGGAATTTCCTTGACTTATCAATGGTTTGAAAGAAATAGAGATTTGTATCCGAGTTATACAATGATGCCCCAGGCTGAAAAATACTTAATGAAGATCTAGTTTTTTAAACTATGTTTAATCTTACTTTTCACTTACTTGCATCTTACAAAGCTGAATCTGAGAAACTTTTAACTACTTAAGATTGCATTAAAACCTCAAAAACATCTACCAGACGCTGTTAGCATTTTGCGCATTGTTTACGGATTGTGTGCTTATGCGATTAGATGGGATTGTACGTCATTGCTTACGTATCTCTGATGATAATAAAGTTACTATTTGGGCTCAAAGAAAACTTTCATCAAGACAAGTTGCCAAGTTTTCTTTACCAGAAAAAATTTCTTTAGGAGAAAAACAAAAAACAATTGACTCAGATATTGGAATCTCTGACCTAGTAAAAAAGATGTTGAGTAAGGCAAGATATACAAGTTTTTTTAAAGGAGTTTTTTCTAGGATCTTTGGTAAACCTTCTCCTTCTGAAATTCTCAACGAGGCTCTCATTAATGAGAAGTTGATAGAAAAAGTTACAAAAACTACTGATGCTTTTGGATTTAAGACAAATTATGCTTTCGTTCAACTTGGACAAAGCAAAATTAATAAAATTACTAACCTAAAAAAAGAAATCTTTAAAGTCCTCAAGAAAGTTCATGATGATCATTCAATATCTGGACAAGCTGTTACAAACTTTGCAAAAAAGCTAGAGCAGACAAGTTTTTTTACTTGGTTTTTTGGAGATCTCGATAACATGAGATTTTGTAATAGCCACTTTGGTCAAACAAAAACAGATTTGTTAATACTGCCGTCATTTATTGAAGCGATTTGTGGAATTGAACAAATACCTGTATTTCGCCCTTATAGAGGTGATGAATTTTATATGCTAATCGATCACATTAGTAAACTTTGTGAGATTAAAGATAAGTTAGTAAGTGTAAAATCCACAGAAGATTTAGAGTTATTAACTAGCTCTATTCAAGAAAATTATGAGCTTCCGCAAAACTTAATGAAGAGAATATTACATATAGCTCAAAACCTACATAGTTACTTAAATAATAGTGAGTATAGCTCTATTCTTGATAGATTCTTTGAAAATTATTCGTTTGACGAAAATGACGTATCTAATTTAAAACAAGAAATAGTGGATTATTTAAAAACAAACCCTCCAACATGCAGCATTGGATATGTAAAGTTTTATCTTCCAAATAATATTTCTCAACTTGAAAAACTATGGATTCAAATGGAAGAGGCTGTTCATCGTGCGACTAAAATGGCTAAAGACAATTCACTCTTTGCTGAAAATGGATTCACTCATTCAGACATACACATGAAAGAAAAGAATCGAATCGTTACTGTAAAAGCACGAATTAAACAAACTCAAAGTGGCTTGAAACCAAGTTTTATTACGGGACTCAAAGTTTTGGATCAGTCTACTGGAAAAACTAAGACGTTTTACTTAAATCCTCAAATAATTGATGGAAAACAACCAAAATATACAAATCAATCGTCTAGTAACAATTCTGTTCCACGAAATGTGAGTGGGTATGGACATAGTAATAAAACGTTTTCCATCAATCCTCAAATAGTTAACGATAAACAATCTGAATATACAAATCAATTGCCTAATAATAACTTTGTTCCGCTTGATCTGAGTGAGGTAGGAGAGAATAATAAAAATATCCAAGATGCTGAATCTAAACCAGTGTAAATTCGAATATTTCAATAGTGAATGTCTAGATTTTAAAGATGTTCATTATTGAATCCTTTTCCAAAACTAAAGAAATTAAGTTTCAATCATCTTTGTTTTTGTCAAAGTCTATAATTTGCGTAATCAGGATTAATCAGTGAGAACAAAATGAAGAACTTTATATGTGATATGGATGGAGTGATTTATAAGGATAATCACTTGATACCAGGAGCTGATGATTTTGTTCATAGGTTGATAGCGAATGAGAATAAGTTTCTTTTTTTAACGAATAATTCTGAGGCTACTCCAAAAGTTCTCGTCGATAAACTTCTTAGGTTAGGAATTAAAGGTTTGAAAGAAGATAATTTCATCACAGCGGCTATGGCTACGGCTACTTTTTTAGAAACACAGGCTGAACGTAAAACCGCTTATTTAATAGGAGGCCCTGGTATTTATGAAGAGATGGAAAAAGTTGGATTTTCTGAAGACGATGAGAATCCTGAATACGTTGTTGTTGGAAAAACAAAAGACTTTAATTTTTCAATGATGAAAAAAGCGATTGAATTAATTAATAAAGGTAGCCGTTTTATTGCGACTAATCCGGATATATTAGATCCAGTAGAGAATGGTTTTGAACCGGCGTGTGGTTGTATCTTAGCTTCTATTGAAAAAGGTGCCGGATTGAAACCTTATATAGTTGGTAAGCCAAATGCTCTGATAATGACTATTGCAAGAAAAAAATTAGGGGTTCATCCAGAAGACACCATTATGCTGGGAGATAGAATGGATACCGATATTATTGGCGGAATGGAAGCTGGTATGCAAACTTGTCTTGTACTTTCTGGAGTTTCTTCTAGAGAGTCAATTAAAATGTTTCCTTATAAACCGGATTACATTTTTGATAGTGTAGCTGATATCTATCCAGAGAAATTTGAATAATGAAGATCCACGTTCCATCTTTGCTGAGAACCAAACCAAAAGCTTTAGATAAGCTGGGAAAATACTCCGCCCAATTGGGATTTAAAAAAATCATTTTGTTTTTAGGCGAAGGAATTGAGAATCTTTTAGGTGAGAGGATTTTCCAGGCTCTAAAAGATAAAAATATTGAGATACTTCAGACTCATACTATTGCTACTTCAGATGTTAAATTACTGTTTGATTTGTCTTTGCAAATTAAGGATTATTCTGCCAATGCAATTGTTGCTGTTGGTGGGGGAAAAGTAATCGATTGTGCTAAATATGTTTCCTCAATAAGTAAGTTGCCATTTCTTGTTGTTCCGACAATAACTTCTAACGATGGGTTTTGCTCACCTGTGGCTTCATTAAATGTTGATGATAAGAAAAAAAGTTTTAAAACGGACTTGCCTAAAGGAGTTGTAATTGATACAGAGATTATAAAGAATGCTCCTAAGCAGTTCTTTTTCTCTGGAGTGGGTGATTTGCTTAGCAAATATACTTCAATTTTTGATTGGAAGCTTGCTTATCATCATACTGGAGAATACGTTGACGATTTTGCCGTTGCAATTAGTCAAAACTCTCTCGAAGCGTTTGTTAATTATCCCAATAAGGATCCTCAAGATCTTAAGCTTTTAACCTTGTTTGCTAATTCTTTATTAATGAGTGGAATTGCAATGGAGGTAGCTGGTTCTAGTAGACCTGCCAGTGGAAGTGAACATTTGATTTCACACTCTTATGATCAAATAAGTGAAAAGCCTTTATTACATGGAATTCAAGTTGGAATTGCAAGTTACGCCAGTAGTTTTGTTCAAGAGAAAACACATAAATTAGTTAAAGATTCTTTAGTGAATACTGGGCTCTATGATTTTATAGTTAACTCAGGTTTTAGATTGAATAAACATGAATTTATTGAATCAATCAAAAAGGCACCCGAAATTAAGAAAAACTTTTTTACAATCCTCTCCATGGAAAATCAAACTGAGAAGCTTATTGATTTTATTAATAAGGATCCAATGATGAATAATATGTTGAATTAAAACTCCAATATTCTATTTCAAGTCAATATTTATTGGTAGATCAACTTCAAGATAATTAAGAAAAAAGTCTTTAATTTCTCCAATTACATAAAAATTGAATAATGGAACAAAAAGTTGATTTACCTGATTGGATAATAATTGATGATCCCTGTCTAGCTCTAATTCTCTTGAAGGTAAATTGTTTTCTTTAGAGGATGAACCATTGTAGACTAATAAATTTTCTTCTAACTCTTTTATCAATCGGTTAGTTTGCATGCTGTTTTTTTGTCTTTGAGAAAGAAGACAGAGGATACTTCCCATCAGGATATATCGAGCTTCCAAGTTTTCTGGATATAACTTGGTTAATTCTCTAGACATTTCAACAGCTTTTTCAAAATCTTCTTTTTTTAGATATTGATCAAAAATTATGCTGATACTGAATTTTCTATATAATTCTATTAATCTGTTGCATCCATTCATTAATGGATTGTTTTCTTGATCATTAGGTGGCAGCATTTTTAATGCTTTTTGAGCATCATCATAAGATGACTTGCATATTTCTATTACAGTTTTTTCATCAAATCCATTCTTATACAAATTACTAGCTAGTTCATATCTATTGAAGGCTCTTGCTGCTATTGCAGGATAAAAATATGGATTGCTTATTATAGAGTAACTTAAGAGCTCTAAAGTTTTAGCTAAACTGTTTGCTTTTTTCCTGTTTACTTGTATCGCTTGTGAGAAGTATCCATAAGCAACATCTTTTTGAGATTGAGGAAGAAAAGATTCTTTTAAACAATAGTAAAGAAAATCATAGTCTGTGTTATTAGCATTATTCTCAGTTGAAAATTTGTCTCTATATTTTTCAAAATGCTTTAACGAAAGTTTGAATAAGCTATCTATTTCTCTTGCAGTTAATGAGTTATTCTGTGATGCCAAATCTGCGTATTCATAAGCGGTTAATGCTAAATACTGAAGAATGTCAGTAGAAGGATCTGGGCTTAATCTGACAATTTTCAAATAGGTTTCAAGAAGTTCTTTTAGAAGTTGCTCTTTTCTTTCGCTAGATTCACTGAATTCTTGAGAAGAAAGCTCTTTATCAATGGAATTAACCTTTTCAATTAATCCAAACTCTGCAACTTTCATGTGATCAAAAAGATCTTGCTTAAGCCTGCTCCAATATTCATCTGAGGAATTATCTTTGTAATATATTTCAAAATCTCTTAAGCCTCTTTTTAAAAAGGTAGCAATTGTTATTTTGTTGTCTAAAGTTGTTCTTTGAAATGCTTCCCAAATATCTTCTGTATGAGAATCAACTAGTGCTTTTAAGTTTTCAAAAGCCTTATAAAGATAAGAATTACCTCTCAAATTCATTAATTTAGAAAAACTGATTTTATTTTCTTTTCTCGCCGCTTCAATATGGGTTAACGCTAAATCAAATCCATTAAACTTAAAAAGAGTTTTTATGCGCTGATTAACTTGTTTAGGGTTACTTCTAAAGACAAAATCTTGAATTCTTTGTCTTTTAATTTTAGTTACTGGGCTTTGTGGTTTTAAAATGAATTTTTGTATTTTTTGTAACACTATGAAAATCTTCTAACGAATTTAAGATCATCACAAATTAACATAAGTTAATACGCTTTGCTAGTAACATGAGATTATTCATATTAAGCATTACTTTTTAGCAATGTAGAAAGTTAATAAATCGTTACAGAGATCATTTAATACCTGGTCTGGATTGAGTCTGTTTTGTAGTTTTTAGGAAATATTACAGAAAGCTTCAAAAGGCTATCTAGTATTGACAATTGAGCTTTCATGGTTTAGTATATTTAACTATGATTAAGATTACATCCTCAAATCAGTCACCTTTAAGAAGTTTGTATAGAAGGCAAATTCAAAATAAAAAAGTTTTAAATTCACAGAACAAAAAGAAAATTAGTCCACGAGAGGAATTATTGTCTAAATGTGGCTCTTCTCAAAATGTTTTAGCTATTCACGTAGCTAAAACACATATAGATAACGCTCAGAATAACATTAGTGAGTTTACTGTTTTCATAAATGAAGCGAAGTACACACTAGAAGAGGTTGATCAAAATTTAGGACAGGCAAAAAGTATAGTAGCTGAGTTGAATGGGCAAATCAAAGAATTAGAGAATGAAAGAGAACTGGGAATTGTCTTATTTGGGTTAGAAACTACGAGCGTTTAGCTTACTCACGATACATAATAAATAAAGTTACAAGAATACTGAACAGAGAATCTGATGATTATTGCGATAAATATGATGGTGGAGAAACAGTCGATGTTCTTTACCTACCTCAACTTTTAAATAAGGCTTCACAAGAATTAAATCTTGTTTACCAAAATTCGGATAAATTAGAAAAAGCCGTTTTTAGGGTCAAGGAAGAGATCAAAAAGTTGAGGAGTAAATTGCCTTATTCGGGTTAATAAACTAAGAGTGTTTAGCTCATTCAAAATACATGATCAATAAAATTACAAGAATACTGAACAGAGAATCTAATGATTACGATTATCGTAATCTCTCTTTACTTTCTGTCCGTTAACCTGGATCAACTCCAGTTGTTTAATCCCTAAGGAGAAACCCTTGTAAATTTGAGTTTCCCCTTTATGTAAAAGGACTCTTTACTCTAGAGCTTCAGATATAGATTAATTAGCCGAAAAACTCATTAGTCAAACGTACAAATAAAAGTGTTTCTGACGAAGAAGCAAGAGGTACTATATGCAAAATCATCAAAAAGCCTTCGCAATATTCAGTTTTGTTCTTTTGGTTTCAATGAGTAATTCGCTAAAATCAGAATCATGTCCCCGTAGATTTGGCCCAGTTAGTCTTTTCAAAAAAGCCATTCATGCAGTTGGCAGTGGTGTTTCATTGGGTGTAAGAACTTTTAAACATAATCTATTCATTGCAAAAAGTGGATTGAGAAGTAATGACTCATTCGCTAGTTGGAGAGATTCTAGTTATTCTTGTGGAAGATAATTGTTGAATGCCTTGCTGCCTTCACAGGTATTCTTAAACAATTTGACGCTTTGAACCTTTTTATTGAGGATTTCAAAGCGTTTTTTATACTTTCACTTTTCTGATAGCATTTATTCTTTCTAATACTGTTGGGTGTGAGTAATTCAAAAAAGCATAAAAAGGGTGTGGCGTTAAATTCGAAAGATTGTCCACTGATAGTTTTTTGAGAGTATTAATCATTGTTTCTGGATTTTGAATTGTTTTAGCTGCAAATTCATCGGCTTCGTATTCGTTTTTTCTTGAAATAGCCTGCATCACCACTCCAGTTAAAAACTCTATCGGGGAATACAGTAAACCGAAAAAGATCAACCCCGCGTAAATGGAAGTGTCTTGCATGTAAAAAGCGTCGAAAAGGGATCTATTTGTAAGAAAGATCGAAAGTAAAAAGAACACAATTCCGGATTGGATAACGCTTAATATTATTCCTTGTTGAATATGTTTCTTTTTGTAATGACCAATTTCGTGAGCTAAAACTGACACAAGTTCTTCAATTGAGTGTTGCTTAATTAAAGTATCGAATAAAGCTATTCGTTTGAATTTACCAAAACCGGTAAAAAAAGCATTTGACTTGCTCGATCTTTTAGAACCATCCATAACGAAAATGTCTTTTATTGAGAATTTTACTGAATCTGCGTAGTCGATAATTGCTTTTTTCAAGTCACCTTTTTCTAATGGAGTAAATTTATTGAAAATAGGCATTATTAAAGTTGGAGCTAAAAGTTGCATGAAAATTGAAAAGATAGTCAATGTAATCCAGCAGTATAACCAAGCAAAATCACCAGCATAACTGAAAAACGCTATAACTCCTGCCAAAATAGGTAAGCCAATAACCGAGGATAAAGCTAATCCTTTTAATAAATCAGAAATATAAGTTGCCGGCGTTGTTTTGTTAAAACCATATTTCTCTTCTAAAACAAATGTCCCATAAATATCAAAAGGAATAGAAAATACAGATTTGATCACCAAGAGTAAACTGATGTATATAAGGCCGCTGACTATTTCATTAAAACCATAAACTCTGATCAATTGATCCAAATAATTGAAGCCACCAGTAAACCAAAAGAGCAAAGTTAACGATATTTCAAAGCTTGATGTAATTAGTCCAAACTTAGTTTTATCTTTTGTATATTCTTGAGATTTCCTATAAGTATCTTTATCATATGTACTTTTGAATTCATCCGGCAATTCAGCGTCTAGAGCGCCAATATTTAACATTTCGGCGATGAAATGCAAAAGGAATTCGGTTATAAGAGCAAACAGAATAATAATTGTATAAATGTTCATTTTTACTTCATTTGATATGTTGATAGTTTAGAACTTACCGAACGAGAAATCCTAAGAACTCTAAATAATTCTATAGAAAAGCCTCAAAGATTTTGCGTATATTAGATCGGATAGTTAGATTAGAGAATGTATTAGATTTTGCCTCGATTTAATATACTGATTAGTATACCGAGAGAAATAATGTGTATATTAAGAATTGAATTTATTGAACGAGTAATAAATTTGAGTTTCACTCATTAAACTTATTACTTTGATATTGAGCTCTTGAAAAAACTTATGAATAAGCTAAAAAATAAAAACACTACTATTTACGACATTGCATCTCTAATACTTCTTTTTAAAGAATCAGATCCATTGGATAAATTGCTTTCATTGGCTTTATCTAATGTTTTTCATTATGTAACCGAGTGGAGAGTTAAAGGGAAAATTGAACAAGTCTATGAGGTTTTATATAACGATCAGGAAATAGTTAAGTGGTGGCCATCGGTTCATTTGAATGTTCAATCGATTGATGCCGGTGAAGTTGATGGTGAAGGCAAAATCATTAACCTTGAGACTAAGGGATGGATGCCTTATACACTCTATTGGAAATACAGGGTAATTAAATCTAACAAACCGAATTACTTTGAATTTGAAGCTTGGGGTGATATAACCGGTAAAGGTTCTTGGAAATTATCTCAAGATGGTGACTATGTTAATGTAACTCACGATTGGACATTTAGTCCTAAAAAAACTGCCTTTAAGTTTTTAGCACCTATCTTTAAACCTGTCTCTTATTTCAATCACCAATGGGGTATGAAAAAAGGAGAAGAAAGCTTAAAACTTGAATTAGCCAGAAAAAATGCAAAATCCTCAAAAGAACTCAATAAAATTCCACCACCTCCATCACCAACTACTCAATCTCCAGTACCGTTAATTGCAGGGGTTTTACTTGGAATATTTTTAGTTTTTAAAATTTTAAGTGTTCTCAATTCACTATTTAGAAAAAAAAATTATTAAATGATAATCTTTTCAGAATTGGAGACTATCGAAGGTCTTTGCGGGAGTAAATTAATATGACATCAACAAATGTTTCATCAACTGGTTTACCAGATAGTAAGAAAGTTTCAAAAAAGAATATTGGTATCGAACTTAAATCCGGAACATCTTGTGTAGTTTTAGGCGGCAGTAGTATTGCGACGCTCTCTTCTAATGGAGAAGTACAAAAGAATCAATTTTACCCAAACTCAGTTGCTGAATATGTAAAAGGAATTGTTGATGCTGGAATTAGTTATGGAAAAATTGAAAAAGACAAAAAAGGGGTTTTAGTGATTGCAGCCCCTGGTGCATTCCAAAATGAAGGGGCAATAGCTGGTCTTCCACCAAACTTCCATCGCGTTAAAGAAGATGCTGTTCAAAGAGGAATGCCAAATTTGTTTTTTAGGCAATTAATTGAAGAAGAATTAGAAAAAAGAGGATACAAAGAAACCAAAGCTTATGGTTATAATGACTCAGTTCCAGCTCTGTGTGCGACACTCACACAAGAAAATACTGAAGAAGTCTTAAAAGACTTTGAAAATGAACTTGGCATTCATAACCGTTCTGAGTATTCTATTAACTATATTATTAATGGAACTGGAACTGGTGAAGGTGAAATTGAACCGGACACACAAAAGGTTAGAACTGCGGAAAAAGGGCATTTAAAACCTGATTATCTCTGGTATGAGTTGAATCCGTTTTTTAAATTCATCATTCGTTTTCCAGAAATTGGACAGAATAGAACTATTGAGAGATTAGTTGCCGGTGGGCCGGATAGAAGAGAGGCGAGACATTTTACAAAAATTTTGAATGCTATCTTAAATATTTTAAATTCTTCCGATCACCCTGATATCCAAGGATTGTCCAGAGTATTAGGATTTAAAAATTACGAGGAATTGATAAGAGCGGATGGGGAAAATGGAATTTTAAAGACTCAATTCGATACCGAAGAGGCTTCTTCTTTGGTGCAACTTGGTCAAGCAATTAAAGACGGAAGTAAATTAGCCGTTGAGTTTAGAAATGTTTTTGCTAAAGCAATTGGTAGTTCTTTAGCGATGATGCATTTTGCAATTGGAGAAATGCCAGATCCACCTTTAAAAACCTTTATTGGTCCAAATGATATTCGTAGTTCAATCTTAGGTTTTATCCGTAGTGATGGTAGTACTACCGCTCTATTTGCTGGAGAGCAAAACGCTTGGAAACTCCTAGAAGAGAATACAAAAGCTTATGCAAAAGCAATGGTCGGTGACAAGCCTCACTTAGTCAGAGTTCTTGATATTAATGGAACCTTTCCGAACATTCATCCTGATTTTGGTGGTCTGCCTGCTTTAGCGGCTAACAAGCTAACAAAGTAAAGTTCTCAAATATGCTTACTTAAAACTTGTGACTAGCTTTACTTGAATTTAGCTTTTCCTCTTACTTGATAAGCGAATAACAATATCTCAGCCACAGCTCTATATAATTCCGGTGGTATTTCATGATCCACTTTAACCAACCTATATAAAGCTCTGGCTAGGGGTACATTTTCAATAATTGGTATATTGTGTTTTTTACCGGTTGCAATGATGAGCCAAGCGAAAGAATCGCCTCCTTTGGCAATTACTCGTGGAGCACTCATTTTGCCTTGGTTATATTTAACCGCCACTGCAATCTTAGACGGGTTTGTGGTTATAAAATCAGCTTCTGGAACACTCATTACTTGGCGTCTTTGATTTAGACTTTTAGCCAATGCTCTTCTTTGTGCTTTAACGAAAGGATCCCCTTCAGTTTGTTTCATTTCGTCCATCATCTCCTTTAAAGTCATTCGATTATCTTGTGTAAACTTAAACCTTTGAAAAAATAAGTCCGAAATCGCAACAACCAAAAGAGCAATTGCCGCAAAAATTGTAAAATCGGCAATTATTTTCTTTAAAATTTCAACCAGTGCCGCTAAGCTTTCTGAGTGAAGTGAGCCGATAATTAATTCCCAATGTTTTTGAATCATAAAGTAAGCTACAAAAGTCAAAATCCCAACTTTAGCTATTTGTTTTAGTAACTCAACAATCCCTCTTACATTGAAAGTATTTTTGAAATAGTTGGTTGGGTTTAAATTTGTAATCTTCGGTACAAGCCTTTGTGTACTGAACATTATTCCAACTTGAAAAATATCCGAAGTTATTGCTGTTAAAGCGACTAACAAAAACATTGGCACCAAAACCATTGCAATTGTTGCTGCTGAATAATTAATTATGTACCCGGCCCCAATAGCCCCAAGTGTTTTTTGAGGAATTGCCTCCCAGAGCTTTCTAAACATTGGGTATATTTGTGACCAAATGTAATTTGATCCGATTAACAAATACATTACTGCTGTAACGAATGTAGCTATTTGAGCTACTTCTCTGCTCTTGGGAACGTTACCTTGATCTCTTAAACGTTTTAACTTTTGTGGAGTTGGATCGAACCGTTTTTCACCTGCCTGTTCATCTCCACCAGCCATCTAAATTCTTTTAATTAATTTTCACTTTAATCTTCTATTAATTTATACCCAGAATTTATCTTAAGCTATTAATGGTTATTTCAAAGAAACCTATTATTTTGACAAGTTAGGCAAATAGATTATTTGTTTTCTTTTCCTCCTTTGCATTTATTTTCGACAGGCTCTTTTATTTCAAATATTTTGCAGGATTCACTGAAATTCCATTAAGGCGGATTTCGAAATGTAAATGAGGACCCGTAACTCTATAACCACTGTTGCCAACATAGCCAATAATTTCACCTACTTGAACTATTTGGCCGTATTTAACTTTCAATTTTGATAAATGCATATAAACCGTTTCAAATCCTTCTGCATGTTTGAGTTTGATTTGACGGCCACCTCCAGAATTGGAACCATTAATAACTTTTACTACTTTTCCAATAAAGGGGGCTCTAATTGGTGTTCCAGAGTTCGCCTTAAAGTCAACACCGGAATGGAATTGTTTTCCATTTCCACTAATTGGATCTTTGCGAAACCCGAATGGGGAACTAATGGGATAGTATTTCCCCAAAATATCTTTGGAGCTAAATCCCTTTTTCTGGAGCAAGAAAAAAGGCATTCTTGATTCATCAGTGAGAAAGCTGAGGATGTAGTTATACAAAGAAGCTTTTTCTTCTAGATTTCTTAGATCTCTTGTAGATATGAGACCTTCAACCCAGAGATCTTCTTTAAGCTTTAGTTCTTCTTTCATAGACTCAACACTTTTTTCTAGCTTGTCTTGCAAAGTACCCATATAAGAAACTGTAAAAGGATTTTTAATAATAAATTCAAATTGCTGCAATTCTTTCAGTTCACTTTTTAAATAATCCGCTTGGTTGATTGAAACTAGTCCTTCTTTATGTAGGTCATTTAAATTACTAATTTTTGAATTGAGTTCTTTTTTTCTCAAATCAATTAACTCAAGAATCTTGTCATCTTTGAATTTTATTTGAGTTACTTGGCTTTTCCCTATTAGTGAGGTTGTAGTTAAAGTG
>JAAUYH010203356.1_pt1 | contig 27878 bp, 19 predicted proteins | sample 7278061 | NCBI WGS metagenome assembly JAAUYH01 (sample SAMN14350203, study PRJNA611818) | marine sediment metagenome | isolation source: surface marine sediment (0.6m) | place: French Polynesia: Moorea | collected 2018-08
ACCTGAAATTTCATTTCTCGGAATGATTGCTGGAAGAGGAGGGACAAAGGTTGACCAGAAAAAGGTCGATGTCTGACAGAATTGGCCTAAGCCAATGAAACTTCTTACATCAGTCAATTTCATTGGCTTAGGCCAATTCTGTCAGACATCGACCTTTTTCTGGTCAACCTTTGTCCCTCCTCTTCCAGCAATCATTCCGAGAAATGAAATTTCAGGTTTCATAAATTCACATTTCCTAGGTGATACGTAAAACTGGTGGCCTTTGAGACGAGATAAAACTATGGTCAGATTTTTTAGATGTGATTCTTCATCTTTGCTGAATCTCAACAGATCATCCATGTAAATAACCATGAAGACATCTAGACAGTCATAAAAAATAGGGTTCATGAGCGATTGGAAAGTTGCAGGGGCATTACATAATCCCATTGGCATAACCAAATACTCAAACTGACTATATTTCGTATTGAATGCAGTCTTTTCTATGTCTTCAGGCTTGACTCTGATTTGGTCAAATCCAGTTTTGAGATCCATTTTCGTGAATATTTTGCGTCTCTAAACATGTCGAACATCTCATCTGAACGAAGCAAAGGGGCATTGTTTCTTTTCGCTTTTCTATTCAGGCCTCGATAATCAACTACTTCTCGTAATGGGTTATCTTTTACTTTGACAAAGAACAGAGATGCCCCATATGGTGACTTGTTGGGCTTTATCTTTCCATTATCGAAGAGTTCCTGGGCATAAATTTTCATGGCTTTTAGTTCAATTGGAGATGGTTGGTCCAAGGGCCTATGCGGCGGTTTAGCATCCTTGTCCGTTTCATTCTCATGATCTAGTGCTCTTTCGGGCGGTAGTCCGGGTGGCAATTCATCTCTAAATATACTACTAAACTTCTTGAACATTTCTCTGAGACCTGGATTCGAGTACTTCGGAATTTCTTCTGCCATTCCACATTTGGTCTCAAATTTCGTTTTCGGTATAAGACGGAAAGCATCCAGATCTGAATGTTTTTCTTTCATCATATTTCTGAGTTTCTTAACACTCAAATTTAGAATCTTGATCTCAGCTTGTTCGAAAGAATCATTCGCCAATTCACTCTCGCCTACCTTCACAATCCTATTCTTATTATTGATTGACGGATTATGGGCCACATGCTATGGCATTCCAAGAAGTACGTCGTACCGGCAATTCACCACAAGCCAGTTTGACTTGTACGAGTGCTTTCCAATAGTTAATGTAGCTCCTAGGATGTATTTTGATGATTTTTCAACAGATTCTCTGTGAATGACTCACTTCAACATTACACTGCTTTCAGTTGAAGTACTTGCAATTTTTCTCGAAAAACTCTTGCGATACAACATTCATATTGCATCCATGATCTTAGAGTACTCGCACTTTCTTTCCATCTAGTAATCCATCGAGTACAATTAAGTCATCTATTGGTATAGGTCCTTCAATGGATATTTTCTCATTTTTTCATGATTAACTAAATTATACATAACGTTTCGGGGTATGAAATCTTCAAATTTGCATCTCAAAATATCCACAACGCTTACCAAGCGTTCAAAATTATCTTCTAAGGCTCTAAATGCACTCAATTCTGGTCCAGCCAGAGTGCCTTTTGCAATTTTCGGTGGACCATTCAGTTTTCCGAATGACTGCTAGTACATTCCGATTAATTATTCATGCTTCTATTTCCAATCATTACTTTCTGCGACCCGTGTTCGCACACTTGTAAGGTCTGCAGCCGAAATTATGGCATTTAAGATAAGCGTTTCTCCCTCTATCACGTTTTATCTGTTCAATGTTACCGATTTCCATAGGAGTTGGCCCAGATGACTCTTTTCTATAGGAGTGATATATTCCTGCGCCGAATAATGATGCGTCAACATTCAGAGCTATTCCTGAAGCTTCATTAATCGATCGGACCCCAGATTTCATAATTTTAAATGGTACATTAGGCTTCAGCCCTTGGCAGAAACGATCAACCTGCTCCCCTTCACTCTTACCTGGAATGGTCAAAACAATGTTGCTAAATTCCGATAGATAGCTCGAGACTGACGTCCTTTGGACAATTTTGCGAAATTGGTCTCTGGACCTTTGAACACTATCAAAAGGAACAAATTCTTGAATCAGAGCGGCTTCGAAGTCACTCCAACTGTTAGGAACACTATTCGATCCGACTCGAGAATACAACCAAGCAGCGGCTGTTCATGAAAAAAATGTGGAAGCGAAAGAAATTTTTGTCGTATCATCCAATTTGTGATGATTACCAACCTGTAATAAGTCCAAGTACTGCTTCACTTAATACATCCAGGTTCTAACAGTAAATTCATCTCGTTTACCGTTAAAAGTACCTGGCTTGTTCGGCTTAAAAGCCGCCATACTTCTTCAACTAATCTTTAAACAAGCCTCTCACTTGTAACACACTACTTATTTTGTACAGATCTCCACTAGCACCAGATGAACAAGAGCCTTTCCGTGTGCGTTACCAAATTCCGTGACCCAGTCGTTGGACCTACCTAACAGGAAATAGTCCAATAGGAATGCAGAGGGATGCTACGGCTTAGGCTTTCTTGATAACGTAAGTGCCTGTCCGATCAACCCTAAAGAAATCAATCCTAGAGCAAGAGGTACGAAGATGACTAGGTAAAACCACTATAATCTTTTCGCTCAGACAATACAGTCGAAAGATAGTGATCCAACCTCTCGACTATTTAACAAAGATTCTGCTTTACTCTTTCCCTTTACCAGTTTCGTCAACTTGGCCGATGCTACCAATGAAACCATTGGAATGAAAATTGAACTTTACTGGTAAATATGTCCATCGTAAGTTGATGGTTGGATACCCAAAGTCGCTATTCGACTTCGGTACTTATACTAATTTGTAATATAAGCAGGTTACAAAAAAGTTACATAAATAGATTCTCTGGAATTTTCTGGAATAATGTAGAGTTTGTAGAAGTCTCTAGAACTAGTTCCTTACAGTTTACTTCGTTCTCTCCACGAAATTTCAATTCTATCTGGTACAACTGCCATCTATTTTACAGTTGTCAACTTCATTTACAGTTAGTCAACAAAAACCTACCCCAGCCTTCATATTCGGAATACACCACACCGGTGTTCATCACCGTCGCAACACATTCATTTTGCCATGATATCCAAAGGCACATCTGCATCACTCTTACCCCAATTTATAGCATTTCACAAAAGTATGGTCATGTGCACCTACAATTCCTGCATTCGGTCGTTCGTCGAAGATTGATTCTGATGATTCGGTTCGATTCGCCCAGTGAACGGGGTTCCAACCATCCCGAGTAGGGGCGTGCCTCACTCAATTCGATTTGATTCGATAAACGCCGGCTTTCAACTGTTTATGGTGTAGTATTGTGTGTCCACTTCAAGTTTTTCGACAGTACGAACCGCAACCTGATCTATTCTAATCGTAAGTTCTGGGTGTAATAACAAGGGAAGAACACCTCATTCAGAAGCTGCCTTAGTTTCTACTTGGAGAACCGGAATTCACATTATCACTCGGTTTGCCTGCCTCGGCATTTTGTTTCTGTATTACCAACGCTTCATCTCTTCTCCGTTGGTCTTCACGTACGGCCTCCAAGTAGCGCTGTATTTTCGGTATGTCCAGGTGCATTGAGTTTTCATCATCTACAGCTTGTAACATAAAAATACTCTGCTCAAGGAACTGGGCTGCCTCGTTCAACAACTTTTGCTTGTGATACACACGTCCAATATTACACAACGATATCGCGATATGGACGTGGGGCTTATCATAACCGTAGATGGCCAGATACATTTCCAGGCTTTCCTCGTGCTTCTCCAGGGCCTTCCCCAGTTTACCTAGAGCTTGATACTGAAATCCAAGATTGTTGAGAGATGCTGCAATGGCAGGATGGGGTTTGTTTTCTCCGTGGATTGCTCGTTCCATTTCCAAGCTCTGCTCGTGCTTCTCCTATGCTTCGTGACGCATACCTAGGGCTTGATACACATTCCCCAGATTGCTGAATGACGCTGCTATGTCGGGATGAGGCTTGTTGTATCCGTGAATCGCTAGCCTCATTCTCAGGCTCTGGTCGTGCGTCTCCAATGCTTTGACTAGTTGACCCAGCCCTTCATATACAATTCCAAGGTTGTGGAGTGATGTTGCGATGTCAGGGTGGGGCTTTTCCTTTCCGTGGATTGTTAGTTTCATTTCTAAACTCTGCTCATGCTTCTCCAATGCTGCCTCCAATCTGCCCAGTCCTCTATAGACGATGCCCAGATTGTTCAATGACCCTGCGATGTCGATGTGAGGCACATCATGCCCATGGATCGCAAGATACATTTTCAGGCTCTGCTCGTGCTTTTCCAACGCTTTGTCCAGGTCACACAGTTCTTGTTAAACAATCCCGAGACTATCGACTGACACGACAATGTCCGGATGGGGCTTGTCATGTCCATGGATCGCTAGTTCCATTTTTAGGCTTCGTTTCTGCTTCTCCAACGCTTCGTCGAGTTTAGCCAGTTTCCTGAACAACCTCCCTAGATTGTGGAGTGAACTTGCAATGGCAGGATGGGGCTTGTCATTTCCGTGGATGGCTAGATTCATTTCCAGGCACCTTTCGTATGTTTTCAACGCTTCCTCAAGTTCACCCAATCCCTCATACACTTTTCCAATATTGTCAAGTTAAGTCGCGATTGCAGGATGTGACGTTTCATGTCCATAGATCGATAGTCTCATTTGCAGGCTCTGTTTGTGCATTTCCAACGCTTTGTTCAATTCACCCATTCCATCATACACAAGCCCGATATTGTTCAGTGAGATTGCGATGGAAGGATGGGGCTTCTTATTGCCATGGATCGCCAGTTTCATTTGGAGGCTCTGTTCCTGTTTCTCTGACGCTTTGTCTAGTTTTCCCGGTTTTTGGTAAACAACCCCGAGACTGTCGAGTGACGAGGCAATGTCCGGATGGGGCTTGTTATGTCCGTGTATGGTTATTCTCATTTCCAGGCTTCTTTCGTGCCGAACCAACGCTTCCTCTAATTTACGCAATCCTTCATAAACGTTTCCAAGATTGCTGAGTAACGTTGCAACATCAGAATGAGGCTCGTCTTCTCCTTAGATCTTTAAATACACTTCAAGGCTCTCTTCGAGCCTTTCTTTCGCCTTGTTCAGTTCACCCATTCCTTCATGCACAAGCCCGATATTGCAGAGTGAAGTTGCGATTGCAGGATGGAACATATTGTGTGCGTTGATCGCTAGTTTCATTTTCAGGCTCTCTTCGTGCTTCTCTAACGCTTTGTCAAGTTTACCCAGTTGTCAATACACAATCCCCAGATTGTTGAGAGATGTTGCGATTGCAGAATGAGGCTTGTCATATCTGACGATCGCTAGTTTCATTTGAAGACTCTGTTCGAGGGTAGAAGCTGCGTCATTGAGCTTTCCGTTTTCCAGGAGTGCAAGCCCCAGTGAATTGAATACGTTGGCGGTTTGGAATTTCAATTCTTTCCCTCGATTTCGACGACACCACTTACCTCGCAATCGTTCAGCATAACTTCGATTAATTGCTTCTCGGTGGCGCAAAACATCTATCAAACGTTCCCAAATCCGTATTTCTTCTTCTGCCTTCCCTATAATGTGCAGTGCCTCACCATTGTATTGATGAATATCTTCGACTTTCGAAACGTGCGGTATCTTGTCACTCCGCTTCGGGATCACATGATAGTCTACTAGAGCCAGAGCGTGAGCCACAAATTCATCATGATTGCTTTCAAATACTTTGGGCAACTCTTTTAATGACTTGCCTTCGTTTTCGAGAACAATCTTCACACTTTCATGCATGGTAACCAACGCGAGATTGAACACTTCTTTCCACAATTCTGAACCACATTCCATTTCGATTACAATAAATCGCCGCACGAGCCGATGCATCCTGAAAATATACCTTTCTCCTCCTCGTTCTAGTTCATCCTGACAAATCAGAGACGAGCCTTGAACCAACTCTTCAATCACAAATTTTTGAAATATCCAATCAAATCTGTTCTCTTCCTATGTCACGCCTTTTTTTTCACTATCCCCTTCATTACAACTTCCCCAACACCACCGGGCGATAGCATTGCCATTGCTCGCAATACAGAGTACGCTTCATTGGACAATTGTCCCACACTGATTCTCCATGTCGTCCAAATTGACCTCTGTGATTCTTGAATCGGCTTCACCTCCTCCGTGTTCCTCATAAGCTCTTGCATGTCCTCTATTCTGTTTGTATTCTCGAACATATCACGATACTTTGAGAATGAACACTCGAATCGTGCCATATACACCCCTACCTGTACAAGTGCAAGTGGCAAACCACCAAGACTACAACTTCCTTCATCTCCGCTAAGTTCCTTCAGCGCCTGGTGCTCGTCCGTGTCGACCCTCTCCAATTCCTTGATTGCATTGATCACTCCCAAGTCATCTACAACATCTGCCCCTATCTTCCGAACTTGCCGCCACAACGCTACCATTGCATCCATCGCGCACAGTGGTTCCAGAACCAACTTCTGTTCACTCATCATTTCGCTCCATATGTGAGATTGGCCTTGTCGGGAGGTCACCACAACCCAACCATTCCCTTGGGTCCCTCTCGCTACACCACACACTTCGTTCAGTATGCCGCCCAGTTTGCTATCATCCGCATTATCCAGGCACAATAGCCACCGACCTTCCCTCCCTTCTAGTCCTTGTTTTAACGCAGCGACTACCAAATTCCCATTTCGATGTTCTTCCTCATTCATCTTCCTGAGCGTGAGTTTCTCCGCCAGTTTCGCGAGTGACCTAATCGCATCCCTCTCACCACGATCTATCGTCACCCAGAACACACCTCCTGGAACGATCCCGTCTCGCTCTGCTCGGTCCGCGAGCGCAATCATCAATTCCGTTTTCCCCACTCCTCCATACTGTGTGATGACCGCACTCCCGTGCTTCTCCAATGTCTCTCGTAGTGTGTCTAATTCCTCGGTACGTCCAGAGTAGAACACAGAGAGTGACGGCGGCACATGATGTAGCCCATCATCACGAATTTCCTGTTCCTCCTTCAACTGCTTCACATCTTCACGTACCATAGATATCTTTGCAATGTTGCCTGAGGTAACCGCCCGATGTATCAAGTCTTTTAGCTTCTCTTCCACGTCCTTCACATTTCCGGCGTTGATAATTTGACCCACTCGTCCCTGCAATAATTGCGTTTCTGCCGTGTCCATTCCACAGACGGTTTCTTTCAATGCATCAAAGACGAAATCAATGTCTACCCTATTCACGCCTCGTGAAGGTTTCACAATTTCCGCTAAACTTTTCAATACATATTCCAGTAGAGTCCCCATTCGATCGAGTGCACTTGGGACCACCCTCTGCCCACGGTTCGCTTCTACGCACATTGCCACTCCTAGTGCGCATAGCGCGACCAAATTGAAAATGTGACTCACCCCAGCGACACACTTCGAAACCTCACCTATCAACTTGGCCGTTTCTGCAACATGCTCCAAATTTGTCAGCAACATTGCCATCGTCGAGCCTGATCCCACTGCTCCTGCGCCTTGGGCACTCAGCTTGTCTACCATGGATAGTTTCTCCATTTGTTTGGCAAGCGTGCTCCACCTCCCTTCCCCTTCATCAGTCGATAACGAAGATGGCTTAGGCCATTACTGGTGGTAACCAATCCATCAAGAGCTTTTCGGAGTTCCTCCACTTCAGATGACGATACACTGTTGGCTACATCCCTGACCTTTTTCTGCAAAAACTTCCATGGGGCGATTCGCGCTCGTATTTGGTTCACCCAAACCTCGCGTTGCTCGCGTGTGCTGGCCAATATCTCGACGCGTACATTACGAACAAGTATAGCGTTGTTCCATCGCGTACGTCCATGTAGACGACCATGCACCGTAATACGCCTACTTCCCTCGTAATCGTCAACCTCAACGGTTTCGTCGTCCTCATTCCATGTTTCCCCACTGAATCGAACCAATTCAAGCGAATCGGCGTTCCGAAATCAAGCAATGCCAGTGGCTTGTTACTTCTATCTTTGTTCGCCACCTTCCAATAAAGGCGAGAGGAAACGAGCACATAGGCCACCCTGAAGTACGAGCGTGGCCATACCTGTCGAGATACAAGGCATACCTCGGCGGTTTTTGAGAAACACGTCTGTGAGTTGCCATCGTTTGTTGCGGTCGACATGGTCGGGGTGTATGAGAAGAGTTGGGCGTTGAGTGCAAACAGTCGTGATTTATGTGAACAGAACAAGCGGTGTCCTGTTTTTCACAGATATGCGAATCGAATCTTAGCAGGGTTCACATCAATAGCGCGCTCGCAATTGAAATACGGTTTGTATCTCGCAGTGTGAGAAGGTGCGCATTTTGTTTTTTTGGGGTAGGTCGAGTACAGTAGGCAATCAACTTCCAATATACTGTAGATTGGACAGATTGCGAAATAGAGAATCTGGAGTAGAAAAAATGCAGCTGTTCTCGTAGTCAACTCGGCGACAGCAGTGTTGATGACACGAGTCTACGTTACTACCCATGTCTGTTGGTTATTTACAGGCAAGTAGTAATGAGAGCGTAGAAGAGAATCTCTCTCACGAATTGAGTGTGACTTGATTCGTCCACACGAGAAATCATTTCTCCCCCGTGAACGCACAACGGTTCGACGATATACTGTACTTTGATAGTCGTTTGTATCCTGTTTATGTAGTGCTACACAATGCAGAAAATATACAGCAGCATAAAAACATGATAGATGCTACGGTCATTTAAGCAATTTTTTTTCTATCAAAGGACAAAATATTATGACTCATTATCGGATTCATGACTTCGATGATTCTTCCTATACTAACACATCGACGATTTGTTCGTGTTCACGACGCATAGTGCATGATTGGTAATGGTGTTCGTTTCAATTACTTTGTTCATGCATTTGCTGCTGTGGATTGAACTTTTCAGTCATCCAATAGCCCATCTGGAAATGTGTAGGAAGGTTAGGCCTATTATTCTGGGAAGCGAAAATTAGATGGCTTAGAAGTTGAAGTTGCTGCTCCACAGGAAAGAATCACCGTAGATTTCTGATAGCGCTTTCATAGTTAAGTAATGAATTTGACCAACTTCACAGAAATAATGAAGAGACGTGCGAAACTGTCCACGAAATCAGGACTGGTGATATTCCTTTTGACGGAGTTCACAATCAATTTCTGAATTCTCCTTTCCCCCACTCTCGGACGCGTTCCCCAATCGCGTTACCGTATTTGCACTATGTATGAGCACAAATCGAGCAGGTAGAAGGTGAACGTGTCACAATAGATTTCAATATCATTCTAAACCAAATGATTTTCCATCTTCGGGTAGCTCAGCGCTGGTGTTCAACTCGTCCAGGAGTTATTACCTGTCCGAGCTGGTGAGCTTGAAATTTTGATAAATTCTAGAGCACACGTCATCACCACGTCGCTCATGATGAAGAAGAATCGTGCAGCGCCAAACTGTGCACAGTATTCAAAACATGAGAAAGTGGTACGGTCCAATTGGCAAAGGTTGCTCGTCTGCGACATCCAACTACGCGGCGGGTTACTGAGATTGATTACATCTCGCCCTCGCACAACTACTGTACAAACATCTTTCCTGTGCGCGACTACCGCTTACTATTTTACGCACAGTCCTCACCACCAGCTGTAGACGTGTGATGCTCACATCCACACGAGTAGTGCGTGCCTATAGTGCTGTTTTTGGTGACGGACGACACCAACTATGGACAGCCATTTTCTTAGACCGCTCCAAAATAACCAAAAATACAAAACCTCCGTCCTTCCGCTACCTGATGTGAATGGAACACGAGCTCCGGTTTTCCGACCATGCCAATCTCGACAGAGCCATCTGTATAAGACCGCCTATTGCGCGATGAGGAGCATGGCGAATACGGCGCCAGCGATGTTGTCACCAATAAGAATTAGTCAAGCGCGCTACCAGCGCAACTAGCGATGCGCACAAGTTTTGTGTTCAGGCTGTCGGTATCGATTCTAGCCGACTTGTATGGCTAAGCATGATATTCTTCTCTGCATACATCTTCATGATGTACTTGCTGACTGCGGTGAAGAGCGTGGTGAAGGTCTGGGGTCCGCACTTCTCCTCGCCGAACTCATCTGTTTCCACGGCTGGCATTGGAATTCACTTTCTCGGTGGGTTCGTCCTTGCCGAAGGGTGCCCAGACGTTACCCGGGTGTACATCGGTGGTTGAGGCGTGTGTACGCGAGCACGGCGGCGATTACAGCTCTCGGCGCGCCCAACTACATCGTGTTGCACGGGTGTACCAGAGGCATTACCATGGACATTGGGTTCGGCATGTACGGCGTTGCGATGCTGGTGACGGCGTTTCAGACGGTGTGGCATGCGCGCGCCAGACGCTTCGACGAGCATCGTGCCTGGGCGTTGCGTTTGTTCTCGCTAGGAACCGCGTCGTGGTCCTACCGCATTGACTACAGCGCGTGGACTCTGACGATTGGCGGAATCGGTCACCTGAATTCATTCAAAGGTGTGTTCGATAAGTTGATGGATTTTAGCTTCTTCGTACCAAATCTGCTTGTTGTGGAGTTGATTCTAAGGGCGGAGAAGCGGAAGCGTTCGGATGTGTTCGAAGGCGGGAGCGCGGTGTTACTTGCGGTGCTCTGTTTTTTGTGGTGTATGCGACGTATCGGAATTGGGTGCTTACGTTCCTGGTGCACGGTTTGGGGGTGCCCGTCTTCTGTGGCAACTTGACTTGTTGCCATGGTGTTTTGGAGAGACTAACGCCGGAGAAAATCGCGTTGATGGCGTTGCGCAGCGCGTTGGCGTTGCGAAATCGCTGCAGCCGCACCGCCATGTCGAGGACGTCGCGCAGCTTTGCCAGCCCCGCGTGCTCGGGCGCCACGCGAGCCTCCAACCGCAGCGCTCTCGCAGACAGTGCCCCGAGGTGTGCCACGATGATCCCGCACAGCCCCGCCTGTGCGGCGCGCAACACCTTGGCCACCCCCATCCCGCATTCGGTCACCAGCGTGGTGCGGAGGTAGAGTAGCGCGGTGGCACGAAGTGCGAGTGTTATGGCGTCGGAAGGCCTGTCGTCATGGGTGTGCTCGTCTTGTGCAACGCGAATCCAAATTCCGGCAATGAGCACATTAGCACGCAGGTGCGTGATAGCGGGCGGGTGACTAGCGCTCCCGGGTCAGCTAGCACGTTGTGGTCCAATTCAAGGGTACCAGGTCGCGCGGAAGAATAATTGGAGGCAGCGGCACGCACGGTGTTAGACGTGGTGAGAGCGACAGCCATCCGAAAGGCACGACATCGACCAACAGGCGCCAAAGTAATGAGGCACCCCAACGTCCATGTGTGGACATGGACAATACCCACACGCATACATCCGCAGCATCGTAGCCTAGTGTCCAACCGGCGGTATATTCAGGTTGGCTGCGACCTTCGCATCCAAGCGCGACATAAGCGAATTTGACGTGAAGTGGAGATTGTGAGTGTACAGGGGATTTGGCCAATATGCTTGCAGTCGAAAGACGAACATTTCAAACACTTCTCATCTTATTCATATCAAGCTTCGACCATCATTCGTACACGACTACGAACGACGATTCTCTACGAATTACAACATGTGGGACAACATTGATGTTGATTCTCATTTCAATAACAGTATGACTTTGCATCTCTAGTTCAGTAATCGATTTGATTTACAGAGATAGTCAGGAGAGATGCAAAACTGTTGAGTGACTCAAAACTAGATGACCAGAACGAAAACAGTAAAATAGGATGGTTGTACTGTAGATGAATTTGAAGGCATGAACTGATTTTTCAATTTTCTATACCCCGCAGCACAATAATAGACCTTTATCTAGTAAACCATTTTGCATTGTTGTGGTCCAGTAACTCACCGATAGGTGCAACGAAAATGATAGCCAACAAGTTTTTGGCTTTTAGTTGGACGACGCTTCGCGCCTAACCGTGAAAGTTTCTTCGACGAGTCACGCTTGATAAATAAATATGTAGAAATTGATTGTGCCAAGATTCATGAATAGATAAAATGAAAATTTGGAGTTGGTACTTTAGCTTGATACATTTCAAAGGAACATGCAAAGTATAATTTACATTAGTCCGAAACGAAAAAATAGTCAATCGTAATCCAGAAGTCCTAGAGTATTCCATAGTTATCTGAGGTGAGGATCTTAAAATAAGCAAGGAGAAATTCGTGACAGTAGTACTTTCACAAATGAATTTGAAAATTTTTACACAAGTCTTGGCAGTAAGAATCAATAATAACATTGGATATTCAAAATTTTATTGGACATTCGTACGGATGTCGCAATTCAACTAGTTCCTCGGAACTGAATCGAGAATATGGTTCTTGGTTTCGTTCTGCTTCCAAGCTTTTGTTATTCGCTCGGTTTTGGTTCCGACATAATCGCAACCGGTACAGCTAGAATCGATTTATTTCGAAAAAAAATGTAAATAGAATCAAAAATTAAAGACATTATGTTGCACACAAAACGTTCCTGACAAAACAAAAAATTCTAATGCCAGTCGAACTTGAATGGTTTTTTAGAACGAGTGGTTGGCTTCCGCTTGTCTGGTATAAAAATGCCGAAGTCCGAAGAAATCAATACCAGTGGACGACATTCTTAGTATTAAAAAATTTCATGCTCTGAGAATCAAACTTTCGAAGAGTGTGCACTTAGAAAAATTAAGATCTGGCGACTGATTTGATCACCACATGATGATGAAAAAATGGATACAATAATCCTGAAATAATAAAAGAGCTGAAGATTAAGGGAAAATTGTAACTATCTGAACCGATAACATGAAGTGTTTCTTCACCATTTGACGGATAAGATGTCAAAGTGTAGAACGGATCTTTTGTTGTAGAATATCTTCAAATCAACTTCAGTTTATGGAAATAATAGTTAAATTTAGCGGAACAATAAGAGATTTTTAGAAACGATCAGAATGTACTAATTTCCATATCACTAGACATAAAGAAAATAACAGAGCTTGCCGCTGATGATGCCGGTCATCACCAAATTTCCTGTTTTCGGTAGCTCCAAACACACCTTTCAAACTGAACATGGTCTGGGATCTCATTTGTAATCTCCACCAGCAATTTCAGTTCTTCAATTCTTTGTTTATTGTACGATCATATTCACCGCTCATCATTTGATTTGTTCAATATAGCGCCAATTGTGTCCCTACCGTTTTCATAGCATCAGAAATCAAATTAAATGAATCAAACAACAAAGAAGTGTTGTTTCATGCACGTCTTTGTATGGTGTAGATTTTGCGACTGAGTAAAGTATTTTGGAAGAGATCGTAATCTGATAATCATATTATCTACTTCGAATTCATTTTTCTCAAAACATGCCGCATTGTCTGTAATAGACAGATGAGTGGAGGAATTGAGCCAAGATTTTGTCGAACGCGTCATAGAAATTATTTTCCAGATTTCAGCTCAGATTCTGTTCTTAGTCAACCTTCTGAACATCGAGATGACCTTGAGTTTAAATATTATCGAGAGCTTCCGAACTGAATTGGTACAAACAAATGCTGAAAAATGATTGCTGTTATGCACAAAAAGAACAAACCACGTTTTCGACCGCATGATACTTCAATTACAACTAGGAGTTCTATATTGCCTGTAATGAATCATGCGCAAGGAACAGAAAATGATCTGATTTATGTTATTTGAGATTCTTTGTTCATATTCAACAATAATTTGAAATGATTATTCTAGAGCATCAAGTCAGCCGATTATGAATTGGCTTAACCTAGATTCATCTCTCTATGATTTTCTGCTGATTCGTCACTTAAGATTTGTCGAATTGACAAGGGAATACAAGGGAGAGAAGATTACTACACGATGATTACAAACCGTCTTTCCCGAAAATTCCTTCTGCAAGAGACTCATTTGTCTATTCTAAATGGCTCTGCAAAAAATCTCTTGAATCAGCTTCATGACTACTCGTTCCGCAAGACATAATAGCCTACATAAGTACCAAAAAATATGTGTATCGTTTACAGATTTCATTTGAGAGGATAAATGATCAAAATTTCGGGTCCATTTTCTTTATCGATATTACAGTCTCGTTCACCGCTTTTCGATCAATAGCCTCTGTATAAATGAGCCTAAAGACCCTGGAATGAACTGTTTGCCTTTATTGAAGTTTGAATGCCCTATTTCCCATCGCTCTTTGACGTCAATACTAAACAGTACATTGAAATTCGCAGCTTTAAGTCGTAGATCCAAATGCGGTAGCTTTATATATCTTTTACTCAGTAAGGATCATTTTGACTATTCCAGATGATTCACATCTATTTTTGATGGTAGATTAGAGTGGATTGGAAAACAATGAGAGTTTGATAGTTTCCGAAAAAGTTGATAAAGTGATCAGAGATGAGGTTTTGGTGGTATATCTTGAAGTGAAAGCACTTACAAAATTAATATGCTAGATACATTGCTCAAGAATAATAATGATCTAAACACTGGATAGTCAGTCCTGAAATATTTTCAATCAAACTAAATATTTCGGAGGAGTCAGAAATTTATTGGTACTCAATCCGTAGTGTACTGTTACGGGGAAATAAAAGTGTTGATTCTCAATACATTAAAATAAGAAAACAAATAGGTAATCGACAAATGTTAGAATTTCTATGTAAATTTGAGCTTTACTACTACTGGTATTTTCAGCTTTCGGATTGGTTACACATATCCCTATTTGTACATCGCTTGGAACATTCGAGTTGAATCATTGTCCATTAATCGATTTATACTTTCGTAAAACAGATTCTTTAGTTTCTCTTAGTGTCCACAATTTCTATTTCCATAGCGTGTATTTTAATTGTTTTTTGATCCGCGCACATTTTTGCAAAATATTTCCATAAAAGTCGTAAAATTTAGAATGCTGCGAGTCTATAATTTAAAATGTTTTTGAAACTAGAATTGGCTTTCTTACTTGAGTTATTTGTGTATAGATTCATTACTTTTACATCAGAAGCTATATCGTTTTTCTCTGACGTTACTGGGACACTAAGCTGTTATGAAAACCAGTATATCACAACTGAATCGTTATCCGATAATAGTTCAGCTACGATTTTTCACTTTGCATCTCCAAAAATACGAATCGCTTGACCTTTTCCCTTACAAGTCTACTACAACAGAGCTTTATTCACCAGTAAATTGTAGGATAAAATAAATTTAGTTTGAAGGATCACTCCTTCTTTCTTGTGCTTCTATAGAATAGCTCCATGCTCTGTGTTACAGTTGGTTTTTAGATTGATACAGTCAAGTGTAAGATTCAAATTTGTGCGCATAAGTGTGTTTTTTTCAAATTATGTTAGAGCGCCGAATCAAACAATGAAGCAGTCCAGTTTGGCCCAACAAAATCTCTCACTGAACATTTTCTCAAGATGTCCCAAACTTGCAGGTTCTATGATACAGGCCTGATTAATTGCAGATTACTGCATCACTATAATTCAGTTGTCTAACCAGAAAATAGCTACAGTTCCTTTTTATGACTGTTGCAGAAATGAAGACTATGATTGGAGAAAAATACAAATTTAGAACTACACATCGGACATGAAAGGTTAAGTGAGAGCGATGATCCACTTGAACAATATGTAGTAAAGTATTACAGTGAAAAAAATAAAAGCTTACCCGTCGTGAACCGAGTCTTGTATCGATAATGGCCTTCCTCGCGCCCCTATAATTCTTCTTTAATAGTTTTCTCTTCGCTTCATTTCCCTCCGTTTCTCTTCTGTTCTTTCCTACTCGTATCTAGTACATCTATCGCCATTAACCCTACCTTTCGCCGCCTTCTCCAGACCTCCCTACCTGTTTTCCTCTTCCAACTACAGGCTGCCTTCTCATCTAATCGTATTAGCCCCCCTGGCGCAAATCATTCTTATATTCACCCCACAACAATCCATTCCCTCCTTCATATCCGCAATACATCTGCCCGGTTCTCATTGCTGTCGAAGCATCCGCGTCACTCCGACCGCAATCTATGGAATGTCACCGGCATAAGCTAATGAGCATCCACAATCACAGGGTTCAGTGCTTGGTCTGCACGCTAAATACAAAAAGAAAGGAGGATTCTATTGGTTCAGTTCGGCTGAACTCGATGATGAGTGTAATTCATTTGGCGTTTCCTATGGACGGCTTTCACGAGGTCGCGAAAAAGTAAAAGGTAGGGTCTGTGGTACAGAGAGAACAAGTTGCAAACAATAGTACGTAGGAAACCGGCGAATGTGGCGTTGAAAGTACATAAGAAGTAGAAACAGTGACTGGTTGTAGTGGATGTGTACACATTCGAATCAACATACTGTAAGAATGAGGATTGTTAGCGGTTTGCGCAAATACCATGCACTGTACTGTACACAAGTTACTGGTGACTGAACACAATTGTGAAATTGTAGTTGACGAGCAGATAACAAGTGTGAACTCTGTTTGCAATTTCACATTATTTTACGATACTGGATCAAACAGTGCGAGGTAACGTTATTCTATTCTTTACTTCACTATTCTACGGCACATCGAATAAGCGTGAATGCATGAATTTACAACTCTGGCTTGCAACTGTCTGCACTGTAGTATTGTACTGCGCAGCTGCTTATCGTTCTTGGATAGTGCTGCGATAATCATGAAAACCTGTGCGCGAATTTCAACCACCACATCCTCACCCCCGCCCATAAAGAGTAAACAATAATCCATAGATACTCGTTCCGGCACCGCAAAACGAACACCTCTTGCTGCATCTTACTCAGTTTCCACCTGCACAACTCGGCGACCCACCATCACTTATTTTGTCTGTTTCGGTATCTCGTTCATTTCGGTTGCGCATTGCAAGCACTTCATCCTGTATTCGTCGTTGGTCATATACGTCGGCCAAAGCACACTGCAAATCCTTAATGTCTGGGTGCTGTGAATTTCCAGCGTACACAATTCGTAGCATCGCAAGACTCCGCTCAAGGAACTCCGTTGCCCGATTCAACGCCTTTTGCATGTGATGCACGGTTTCGATATTCCATAACGATATCGCGATATCGGGGTGAGGCTTTTCATGTCCGTGGATCGCTAGGAACATTGCAAGGCTCTGTTTGCGCTTCTCCAACGCTTTGTCCAGTTCACCCAGTTTCGCATAAACGTTTTCAAGATTGCAGAGTGACATTGCGATGGCAGGATGGGGCGTGTCGTGTCCGTGGATTGCTAGGAACATTGCAAGGCTCTGTTCGTGCTTCTCCAAAGCTTTGTCCAGTTTACTCAGTTCTACATAAATATTACCAAATTGCTGAGTGACCCTGCGATCGCAGGATAGGGCGTGTCATGTCCGTGGATCGCTAGGAATATTGCAAGGCTCTGTTCGTGCTTCTCCAACGCTTTGTCCAGTTTACCCAGTTTCACATAAATATTTCCAAGACTGCAGAGTGACCCTGCGATGTCAGGATGGGGCGTGTCATGTCCGTGGATCGCTAGGAACATTGCCAGGCTCTGTTCAAGCATAGAAGTCGCGTAATTTAGCTGACCGTTTTCAATAAATCCAAGCCCCAGTGAATTGTAAACAGCGGCGATACGAAAGTTTAAGCCTCTTCCTCGTTTTCGACGAAACCACACATCCAATAAACGACCAATACTGCTTCTCCTTCGATTTGCCGCTTGTCGATGCTGCAATGTTTCTACCAAATATTCACACGCCTGCACTGCTTCCGCTGCTTTGCCCATGAACCTCATTGCCTCGCCACCATACAAAAGAACGTCTTCGACTTTTGAAACATGCCGTATTCTAGCACCCCGCGTTGGGAGGGTGTAATGGTCTACCAGCATTGAGGTATGCGCCACAAGTTCGTGATGATTCTTGCCAAATGAATCGGGCAGGTCTCCGAACGAATTACCCTCTCTATTGAGTTCAGCCTTCACACTTTCATGTACCGTCACCAACGCGACACTGAATACATCATTCCACAAATCTGAACCACGTTCCATTTCTGTCACAACGAATCGCCGTACAAGTCGATGCATCCTGTACATTCTTCCTTCGTCACCTGCTCTTTCTCCTTCATTTCGACGAATCAGTGACGAGCCGTGAACCAATTCTTCAATCACAACTTTTTGAAACATCCCCCCAACGCTGTTCCTCTCATCTGCTGTGACTTCCTTCACTATTCCCTTCACTATCGCTTCCCCAACACCACCTGGCCATAGCATTGCCATTACGCGCAATACAGCATACCCTTCCCGCGATAATTTCTCCACGCTGATTTTCCACGTCGTCCAAATCGACCTCTGTGAATCTCGAATCGGTTTCACCTCCTCCGTGTTCCTCATGAGCTTTTGCATGCCCTCTATTCTGTTCGTATTCTTGAACATATCACGATACCTGCTGAACGAACACTCGAATCGTGCCATATATGCCCCTGCCTGTACGAGTGCAAGTGGCAAACCTCCAAGACTGCATTCTCCTTCATCTGCGCATAGCTCCTTCAGCGCACGATACTCTGGCACGTCTGTTCTCTCCAATTCCTTGATAGCATTCATTACTCCGTCGTCCTCTGCAACATCCGTCCTTATCTTCCGAACTTTTCGCCACAACCCCACCATCGCATCCTTCGCGCACAGTGGTTCCAGAACCAACTTCTGTTCACTAATCATCTCGTCCCATATGTGTGGTTGGCCTTGTCGGGAGGTCACTACAACCCATCCATTCCCTCGCATCTCTCTCGCTATCCCACACACTTCGTTCAGTACACCGCACACTTTGCTGTCATCCGCATTATCCAGGCACAATAGCCACCGAGCTTCCCTCCCATCTAGTCCTTGTTTCAACGCTGCCACCACCAAATTCCCGTTGCGACGTTCTTCCTCATCCATCTTCCTGCCTGTGAGTTTCTCCGCCAGCCTCGCGAGAGACCTAATCCCATCCATCTCACCACCGTCTATCGTCACCCAGAACACACCTCCTGGAACGACCCCGTCTCGCTCTGCTCGGTCCGCGAGCGCAATCATCAATTCCGTTTTCCCCACTCCTCCATATTATGTGATGACCGCACTCCCGTGCTTCTTCAATGTCTCTCGTAGTGTGCCCAATTCCTTGATACGCCCAAAGAAGAATGCTGAGAGTCGCGGCCGTACATGATGTAGGCCATCAGCACAAATTTCCTGTTCCTCCTTCAACTGTTTCATCTCTTGCGCTACCGTAGATATTTTTGCAATTTTGCCTGAGGTAACCGCCCGATGTATCAAGTCTTCTAGCTTCCTCTCCACCTCCTTCACATTTCCGGCATTCATAATTTGACTCACTCGTCCTCGCAATATTTGCGTTTCAGCCATCTCCATTCGAACACGGTTTCTCTCAATGCACGAAAGACGAAGTCAACGTCTATCTCATTCACGTCTCGTGAAGGTTTCACAATTTCCGCTACACTTTTCAATACGTATTCTAGAAGGATTCCCATTAGGTCGAGCGCAATTGGGAGCACCATCTGGCCACGATTCGCTTCTGCACACATTGACACTCCTTGTTCGCAAAGTGCGACCAGATTGAAAATCGAACTCACCCCGGCGACACCCTTCGAAACGTCACCTATCGACTTGGCCGTTTCTGCAACATGCTCCATATTTGTCAGCAACATCGCCATCGTAGAGCCGGATCCCACTGCACCTGCACCTTGGGCAGTCAGTTTGTCGACCATGGATAGTTTCTCCAATTGTTTGGGTAGCGTGCTCCACCACCCTTCCCCTTCATCTGTCGATAACGAAGATGGCTTAGCGTCACTACAAGTAGCCAATCCACCAAAAGCTTTTCCGAGTTTCTCCACTCCAGATGACGGTACACGGTTGGCTACATCCCTGACCTTTTGCTGCAAAAAATTCCATGGGGCAATTCGTGCTCGTATTTGGTTCACCCAAACCTCGCGTTGCTCGCGTGTGCTGGCCAATATCTCGACGCGTACATTACGAACAAGTATAGCGTTGTTCCATCGCGTGCGTCCATGTAGATGGCCATGTACTATAATACGTGTCCTCCCCTCGTAATTGTCAACTGTGACGGTTTCGTCGACCTCATTCCATGTTCCTTCGGCGAGTCGAACTATTTCAAGCGAGTTGGCGTTCCGAAAATCAAGAAATGACTGTGGCTTGTTACTTCGGTCTTCGTTCGCCACCTTCCAATAAAGGCGAGATGAAACAAGCACATAGGCCACCCTGAAGTACGACCGTGGCCATGTCTGTCGAGATACAAGGCGTACCTCGGCGGTTCCGGAGAAATACGACTGTGGGTTGGTAAGATTTGTTGCGGTCGACATGGTCGGGGCGTGTGAGATGGGTTGGGCGTTGAGTGCAAACAGTCGTGATTCATGTGAACAGAATAAGCGGTGTCCTGTTTTTGACAGATGTGCGAAACGAATCTTAGAAGGGTTCACACCAATAGCGCGCTCGCAATTGAAATAAGGTTTGTATCTCGCAGTGTGAGAAGGTGCTAAACTTGTTTTCTGGGTGTAGGTCGAGCACCGTAGGAAATCAACCTCCAATGGAGATTAGACAGATTGCGGCACACAGGGAATCTGGAGTAGAAAAAATGCAGCTGTTCTCGTAGTCGACTGGGCAACAACAGTGTTGATGAGAACGATTCCACGTTATTGCCCATGTCTGTTGTTTATTTACAGGCAAAAGGTAATGAGAACGTAGATGAGAATCTTCCTCACGAACTAAGTGTGACTTGATTCGTTCAAACGAGAAATCATTCCTCCCCCGCGTGCCATGAACTCTGTTTAAATATCGCACGACACGCGAGTACCGTGAACGTACAACTGTTCGACGATGTACTGTACTGTACTTTGATTGTCGTTTGTAACCGATTAATATTGTGCTATACCACAGCTGTATCAGATGCTGAAAACAATCAGCAGCATAAAAACATGGTAGATGCTGGGATCAGATGGGCAATATTTTTCTATCAAAGAACAAACATTTCATTATCGGATTCATGACCCAGCTTCGATCATTCTTCCTGCACAAAGACATTCAAAGATTTTCTCGTATTTACGAGTCGTAGTACATGATTGAAGATGGTCCTCGTTTCACTAACTTCAACTAAGCAATAGCAGCCGTTGATTACGTTTATCAGTCATCTAATAGACCATCTGGAAATTTGTGCGGATGGTTAAGTCTCCTATTCTGGGAAGCGAAAATTGTATGGCTTCAAAGGGGCTGTTGCTGCGCCGGATAGAATCCCCATAGATTTCAGTAAACACTTTCGTAGTCCAGTAATGGGTTTGACCAATTTCACTGAACAAATTTAGAGACATGCAAAACTGTTCACAAAATTCTGAACTGGTACTGAAGTATTCTTCCTTCCGGAGTGCAAAACCAAACTCTGAATTCTCCTTTCTCCCCACCCTCGGTCGCGTTCCTTATCTCGTTACCATGTTTGCACTGTGTATGGTCACAAAACCGAGCAGGTAGAAGGCAAGCGTATCACAACAGATTTCAATGGCATGCTAAGCCAAGCGATTCTCTATCGTTGGGTGGCTCAACGCTGAAGTTCGAATCGTCTAGCTGGTGGACTTGAAATTTTGAAAAATTCCAGAACACACGTGTCGATCTAGGAAAGTGCTTCCATTTTGGGTACACCTGTACTGTAAGCTGTAACGGAATGTGAGCCGAAAGATTCCGCACACACGCGCTCATCTCGTTAGTAACCGAACCGGCACAGTAGCACTGTAGGCATCACCACATCCCTCAGGATGACGAAGAAACAGGTAGCGCCGATACGGCACGCGGTATTCAAAAGAGAGAAAAGCGGTCCGGTCCGATTTACAAACGTTGTTCGGCTGCGACACCCAACTACACGGCGGGTTAGCGAGATAGGTTACAACTCGCCCCGCACGACTACAAACTCACACAAGTACCGCTTCCTATTATACACCGCAGCCCTTACCACCAGCAGCGGCACACCCTTACCACATCCCGCGATCGAAGGGGAACCACGACGAATTCCCCTTGTCCTGCGCGCCGCCATCCTCGCGCGGTGGCGGCTGCTGCTGCTCGATGCCGTCCTCGCCGTAAAGGGATTTCTTGACGCGCTCAATGGCGTCCTCCTGGCTGGCGGCCTGGATGATGTCGGGCAGGTCCTTGCCGAAGATCGAGCTCTGCAGGCCACCGCGCTCCCAGCGCCTCTGGCGCGCGCGCCACAGCACGACCTGGTCGCGTAGCTTGGCGGCCTCGTCGAAGTTCTGCGCGCGTATCGCCTGCTCCAGCTTGCGTTCCAATTTGTCAGCTGGGCAAATCGCGTCGATTGCGTTGCGCAATGCGGTGGCCTCACGAAACCGTTGCAGCCGCACCGCCATGTCGAGTGCGGCGCGCAGCTTCGCCAGCGCCACGTGCTCGGGCGCCGCGCGAGCCTCTGCTCGCAGTGCGCTCGCAGACAGTGCCCCGGGATGTACGGCAACGATCTCACACAGCCCCGCCCGTGCGTCCCGCAACACGTCAGCGACTGGTACGCCCCATTCTGTCAGCAGCGTGGTGTTGAGGTAGAGTGGTGCGGCGGCACGAAGTGCGAGTGCTATGGCGTCGGAAGGCCTAGCGTCATGACTATGCTCGTCGAGTGCGGCGCGGGTCCAAATTCGGGCAATGAACACGTCTGCACGTACGTGCGTGATAGCCGCGCGGGTGACTAGCGCTCCCGCGGCAGCCAGGGCGGTGTGGGCCAGCTCAAGTGTGCCAGGTCGGGCGGAAGACAAGTTGGAAGCCGCCGCGCGTACGGCGTCAGCGGCTGCGGGGGTGACAGCCATTCGAAAAGCACGGCGCCCGCCAACAGGCGCCAGGGTGATGAGGCAGCCCTCGCGCCCGTGCGCAGACACGGAAAGCACACGGACCTCTACGTAGGCGGCGTCATGGTCGGGGGTCCAGCCCGCGCTGTAGTCGGGCTGGCTACGGCCCTCGCGGCGGAGCATGAGGGGTGCGGCGGCGGTTCGCCTGGCACGCACGGCGGCACACTTGCGGTTGCGCCCCACGCCCGAGTGCAGGCGCGGGCGCACCGGGGACGGCGCGGCGAAAGCGGCGGTGCTGCTACACATGAGGGGAAAGGGTAGAGTCGAAGCGGAAGCCGAGGGTCCGGTAGTCGAGCTGAGGGACACGCCTTAAGCAAAAGGCAGTGTGCGTGAACGGGATATTATGCGTGCGCGCGTTCTATCTGGAGATGGCGGAGAAGCAAACTCATTGGCGAATTGCAAATTGCAGAATCACCCCCGATTTTGACCGTCCCAGCTCGCCCCCCGACCTCCGCTGTCGCAAACCGCCGCGATGCGTCGCCTCACCCCGCCCCGCGCTACGCGCGCCCTTTACCCTCCTGGTTGGCACTACCCGCGCACCCGCTGCGCAGCAACCGCCAACTATATCGCACCGATGCCAGTTCCAATCCACGCCGTGCGCACACTATGCGCTTCCTGCGCCTACGAGTTGTCGTACACCTAGCGGAAATACCGCGCGCCCCCCGCGGAGTAGCACAGCCCAAGTCGAAATTGGAGAACGAAATGCGAAATCAAATCACATTTGGCACCTCTGAAAGCGCGGTCTATAGTTGTTCGTACGCGTCGAAATGACGCTGTGATAGAACAATGAAATTGTCGGGTGCGATTAACGCCGCCACGGGATGGCACCCCCAAGACAGCTGACTAACGCGCCCGTGTTGCTGTGCGCGCGCACACCCGACGGGGAGGCGAGTCGACTATCCTCGGTTTCGTTTGTGAAAAACTCACGCACGATCTCTCCCCGATCGAACACCGCGTGCGCGCCTCGCGCATCGACGAGCACACGAATGTGAACGCCAATGTGCAAGATACGATCGAGCGGCCGCAACCAATCCACAAATATGTATTACAGCTAAAATTGGCCCTCTCCAAACGTGGAAGGATTCGATTCGCCATCGCAGTCCCGAACGGTCCCATAAAAATGATTGAACCAAAATTTCCAGCCATGCCGTCTCGCTTCAACGAACAAACATTATTCTAACATGACGCGTTCATCGGTCATCATCGCAACGATACATTGACAGGAAGAAGTGGATGAACACACCCTACATACACACACAAGTATGTTAGATAAGCGAGGTGTAGAATGGCAAGTTGCGTAGGTCCGACGGAAGTTGTAGAATGCCAAAGCGCCCAGCACGGTAGTACAAAAGGGATGGCAAGGCCAATTTAATATCTAGAGCATAGATTGAAGTGCAAACGTTAACCCCACGAGGGGCGGCGCCGCCAACTTCAGCGGGGGCGCGGGATAGACCGACAAACCGCAACGGGGCCGACGACACGCCAGGGCGCGTGAAGCGAGCATAATACGTTAGTTCGCTTACACGGTGGCGGGGGTGTAGGCGGTCTCGAAGTCGGCCTCGCCCGGGGGCTTTCTTGCGGCGGCGTGGCCGATGGCGATGACGCCCACCACGACGATGAGGCTGGTGAAGGCGGCGCCGGCGCCGGTGAGCCAGAGGGTGGCGACGGCGACGAACATGACGATTCCGGCCTTGGCGTTGTTGCCCACGTCCATGCCGGCGATCTTCAGCGGCTCGGGATTGAGCAGGAACAGGTACGCGTACGCGGCCGCGACAAACAGCCCCCCGAGGAACGTGAACGGCGACGTCAGCACCGTGAACGCCGACAGCACCAGCAGGATCACCAGATAGTTGAACGCGTAGTGCTCCAGGTTCTCCTTCACGCGCTCCATCACCTCGCTCGGCGCCGGCCGGTTCATCTGCGCCGTGTTGAAGAAGTCCGACCACGAGCGCGAGCGGTCCCACACCTCCCCCAGCTTGCTCTTCACCACGTCCACCGTCGGCAGCGTGCCCAGCAGCCGCGTCACTAGCCCCCCCGAACCGCCCTCCGCCGCCGAGCCCGACCCCACCGCGGGCGCATCCAGCGGTATCGCCGTCTCCGTCGGCTTCTGCAGTTCCGTAAAGGTCGCCATGTCGCGTGTCGCGTCGTGTGCGCCGCGCGTCCGTACGCTAGTCGTGGGCGTGAAGTGTGGTCGTGTGCGCGCGCGGGTGTGTGCGTGTGTGTGTCGAAAGTCGCTCGAGGAACGCCGGTGTGAGGCGTTCGACCTAGGCCAAGTGTTGCGGTGCAACGGTTCGAGTGAAGTACGGTGGTGGGGCAAGGTACCTCGTTGTCTCAGCAGCTGATGACAGAGTGCCACTTCGTGGCTTGTTGGATTGTGTATGACAGAACTCCTAAATTTTTATTAAATTTGCCGTTATATTTGACACGCGCAGTTCGCCTTGGCGACCCAAAATTCATTCTGGAATATTAAAGCTTACTTGGCCCTTTCCAATTACAAGTAATTACTTTAATTTTAGCAGCAACCCCACAGTAAATTGCCTATTCCTCTCAATGTGTACGTGCTAATTTTAGCTGAATGATTAATCCAGATACGTCACTCTCGAACACTCCGAACTTTGCCAAAGTCCAATACCAGTTCATCGTGCGTAAAAAGGAAGACACCATTTGTGAGCATTAGCAATATTCAAACGTAGTATTTTTGGTAGACAAAGGCTCTGCCTTTGTTCAAGATCGCATTACCGTACTGGATACAGTACACTGTATGTCCTATTTAAATATCCAAACGTTACAGTAAGGAAAAACTACCGTTTCTTCAATACCAGCAATCAAAGCGGTTGTAATCGGGCCTACTATTCGGGCTTTTAGAGATTAGTAGAGTGCCATATCGAATCACAATTCCATAGATCAGACCAACGTTACTAAAAGAAATAAAGTTTCTTGACAACACTTGAATTTCTTCTACCAAGTCAACAAAAGATCGGTGCGACGATGCCGTCACATGTTGCTCTCATTCCACACTCGCAATTCAGTAATATGGTTCTTAATTTTTGATGGTAGAACATGAGGAATACTATTGGTAACTGAAGAATCCAGCTTGAAATTAATTGAATAATTAAAACTATTGACCAAGAATCATAAATAAGTGTAGCTCTAGAGCCTTCGAGAAATATAATACCTTCGAATTCTCAAATCGGTGTCACCGAACATAAATAATTTTATGCGCCTGACAATTCCCTTTTGCTCAATAGATTAGTGTTTGAATTAACACGAGCAATAAGCACATTGGCAATTTCCGTTTTTACTGCAGATACTACTTTACTGCGGAAAATAAAATATTTAGTTTGGTTGGATTTTACTTGAACAATAAAGCTTACGATGTCATTCACTAATAAATGTCGCTGGTTGAATTATTCGCATCTTATGTTCTCAATATAAATCCTACCTCGAAACGCTAAGTAGTTGAACACTCCTTCGTTTACTCATTGGAGTCCTCGGAATACTTATGGTAGTCCACACTAAAAATAGTAAGCTGCCTAAGACAATAGAATTACTACAGTGCTAAAATTAGAGTATAGGGCCAGTTCCTAAAACTATTGTTTTCCCGTTGGAGCTGCAGTGCACCCAGGACGGAGAAAAGCTTTAGATGTTCACCTTGGTAATGCGAAGTGCCAAGCTGCTGTCCATCCGTTGCCCAGTGTCCCCCACTAATGGATGTAAAATTCGTTGCACTCCACTTGCAGTTCATTGGATGACGCTCGCGTCGAAGCACCTAGCGATTGGCTCGCCCTACTTTAAAAGGAACCGGAATTTTTATTCGTTGAAGCAGGTGCTGGGTTGGTTCTAAACCGAAACGATTGAAGTTTTACTGCCTTGCTATTTCGCTTCATGTAACACACCACCATCACTTCTATCTGTGTCGTTGCGTCTTCGCCTAGGAGACAAATTCTAGATTCTGCATTCTATTTGCTACTATTGCTATATAATAGCTTTTGCCATCGGTTATGCTGTTACTGTTGTTTTTTCTACTTCTACTCCTTTATATGTAGGTTAAAATGAACTTATTTATCTCCCAGAATTTTTAATTGATCACCGCGACAGCTTAGTCTGGCAATTTTTTTCGTTATTAAAAGTAGTCTTGCTGAATTTCTGCGTAACAAGCACCAATCTTCGTAATCAAAAACTTGAATTGCCCACTCCCAACAATAACATTCGCTCCAATATCTAGGAATCTCCTTGGTTGTCATTATGAGATACAAGCCTCGCTAACCAGCATCAGATGAATTGCATGCCACGTTTGAAGAAGGAAAATCCAAGGTGTTTGGTATTGAGGATCAGAAATGTTAGTCCCTGCGAAAATGTGACCACTCCAGAGAGATTAATTACGTCATTAATTTCATTTCTACTTTTATGTCCCAATATCTATTGCTCTCGCTAATTAATATGATGTACTTAACATTTTATTTGGCCTGTGAAGGTTGATATTAATTAAAATCAATCGGCATTATAAATTAACGTTACAAAGACAAGCTCGTAAAGCATCATGGTATGAACCTTGTTTCTCTCGCTTTTATTCTATTAGAAGCGAGAAATCAAAGGGAATGAATACTTAGATTGAAAATTGCTCGTTCTGTCAAGGCTCATGTTACTATATTTTGCTCATGGGCTGTGAAGACATGGAACAAAAATATGGGAAAGCACTAATTAGCAGACATTTCATCCTAGTCACCTTTCTGACTCTCAGTCGTAGTATAAAATTACTTTGCAAAATTGTCCGGATTTGTTTTTACTGGCCGTTTTAGACCTCAAAGAATTAAACATAAATAATTGTGAAGTGTAGCGCTCGTTTTTCACGCAAAAGAAAAAACTTCAACATGGGAAATATTGAAGGATTACTCTGGGTGAACTCTATCAAACTCAAATCTTCTTTTTTTTTACATGGCGTGTTGTAGACATCTAATCCACATATGCAACTATCATTGCTTTTCAGTCGCAGAATATTTTTTTAAAACCAATTTCCC
>JAAUYH010164592.1_pt1 | contig 27872 bp, 8 predicted proteins | sample 7278061 | NCBI WGS metagenome assembly JAAUYH01 (sample SAMN14350203, study PRJNA611818) | marine sediment metagenome | isolation source: surface marine sediment (0.6m) | place: French Polynesia: Moorea | collected 2018-08
ACGGTTATATACGGCAATTGGGAAACCGCGACTTTCTACATTGAGGGCGAGATTTTCACCCATCACGGCTAAACCAATTACACCAAAAGTTCTTTTTGTCATAGTAGTAAACTTGCTCTGAAGATTCCTTAATTTGTTCAACTGGAAGATAACAACCTAGGAAAAGGCTAGCGCAGTTTCTGAGGTTGAGATTCTTTCCTTAATTAACTCTTCGATTTTTTATGGATAAATAGTGTTCCAGGAACAGTTACGCTACAAAATTGTGACGGATTACACAAACAATTGGATCAGCCAAAGACTTTTGAGCGATCGCTACAGTACATATTTTTTAACCTGAAAACTATTTACCTGACAAACTACTTAATAATGAACTCAGGTTATGAAACTATTATTATCAGATTATGAAACTATTATTAGAATTGGAGGAATTGATATGGTTTGGACTAAAGCCTTAGCAGTTGATGCCCTTGCCCCTAATACCAGACAGGTGGTTAAATTAGAAGAGCGATCGCTTCTATTGCTTAACGAATCGGGAAATATCTACGCAATTGATAGTGTCTGTCCCCACTTAAAACTCCCTCTCAAGAAAAGCAAAGTTACCTCTGAGGGTTCAATTGTCTGTCGTTGGCATCGCAGTGAGTTTGATTTAGCCACTGGTAATGTCAAAAACTGGTGTCCTTTTCCTCCCGTAGTAGGAAATGTTTTGGGTAAAATCTCCTCCGAAAAAACGTTGGGTGTTTTTCCCACTAAAGTTGAAAACGGAGAAATTTTAGTAGATTTATCGACTTAAATATTTTCCATTTACAGGGTGCTTCATCTCGCTGCACCCTAAGTAATATTTATCGCAGTCCGTTAATCTCTTAGGACAAGTTTAGTTCACTGTTTGTAATCAATAATCAATAATTAATTATTAATAAGTGTCCTAATACAACTATGTACTGATTTAAATTCAACTAAGTACAGGAAAAAGCATAGAAATTACATGGATTATAAGCTAGATATAATTAACTCAGAACTACTTCATCCTCTTCAGAATTATTTTACCGATCTTCCTCTTGACTTCTATACTCAAGGTGAATACAGGTATAGAAGATTTTCTAGTTTTTTTATCTCAAAATCAAACATTATTCAAATGACTCATTCATTGTTTAGACAAAGTGATAAGTACAACACAATTCTAGGAAACATCGAAAGAGATTATCAAGAACTTAGCAAAGAGCTAATCAAAGAGCAAAGCTTTAAAGAAATTCTGAAAAAATTTTCTAACCATTGTCTAAATAAATCTAATTTTAAATCTCTTGAAATTGGTGTCCACCAAATTCGGATAACCTGTTCTATCAATCAAAATGGCAATCCCACACCTGAAGGAATTCATCAAGATGGCATGAATAAAATTGGAATTTTATGCATTAATAGGCATCAAATAGAAGGAGGTAAAACTTCCCTTTTTTATCCAAATAAAGAGAGATTAGTATTTCAAGCAAAGCTCTATCCTGGTCAATTACTAATTCTGGACGATCAAAAAGTTTGGCATCATACGTCCCTCATTAAGCCGACTCCATTGTCAACAAATGGGTTTAGAGATGTATTCATATTTACTCAACCAAGCATGTAACAGTCTGGTTTGATTATCTGTTGCATAGTTTTGCAGCTAGGGAACACCTTTCCTGCCTAATAAAAACTCCAGATATAATGTTATCTATTTCGGTATAAAATGCTAAAGGTTAATAAAAATAATATCAAGCAAACATTGAATAACTATGAGCTGGGAGAATTGCTATTATGCAAGAAAATATCCATTGGATATTCAAACACTAATTTTAAAATAGTTACTAATACAGGATCTTATATCTATAGAATTTGCCAGCGACAACCCTTAGCTTTGATTCACTACGAAATTGAGCTGATGAAAGCACTCAAGCAGATCGATTTTCCAGCAGCCTTTCCTGTACGGCGACAAGATGGAGAATATCTTAGCCTAGAAAATAATGAGTGTATTATAATTTATGACTTTATCCAAGGCAATCAACCAGAGATCAATACAGAAACAGTAACAGAGATAGCATCAATAGTTGCTAAACTTAATTGTTTCAAAGCCTGGGAAAAGCTACCGAACAAGAATCCTATAAATATAGATAGGTGTCATCAAATAATTCAAAGTTTTGAAACTTCAAGATATAAGTTTTTGGATATTTTTGAGTACTTTATTGAGCAAACCAAATATCTAAGCAAATATTTGACCGAAGAAATACCTAAGGGAATTGTTCATGGAGATATTTTTCCTGATAACACAATTTTTAACGGCGATCAACTTGTTGCCATTATCGATTTTGAATTTGCCAGTTTAGATTATCTAATCATGGATGTTAGTATCGCAATCAACGGTTTTTGTTTCTTGAATAATAGATTAGATAAAAATCTCTTAACACTTTTTCTGCACAAATACAACAGAATTAGAAGATTCACCAAACGGGAGCTTGATCTATTACCTTACTATATTCAATGGGGTACTCATCGCATAATTTTATGTCATCTGGAGCATCGTTTGCTACAGGAAAAGACCGCAAAACAGTTAAGTAGGGTTCAAGAATTAATCGAAAGGGTTAAGATCCTTCGCGAATCTGAATCGGCTGTCTGCCAAATCATTCAAGACTTTGCACGCTCATAGTCTCATCTAGACTCAGGCTCCTCGGAACTCTGATTGCCAGGACAATAAGTCTTACAACCAAAAACAATAATAATGCCAACCAGATAACCTGCTCATTGTGAAATTTCCAAGCAGCAGCAGCCCCAGGCATAAACCCAATTGCAATTGCACTGACCATACTATTACGGATGAGACCCACGTCAGTTAAGCCGAGGAAATAACCTTGTAACATAAGCGTTATAGCCCAGATTTCTAAAATAGGCAACAGCCAAAGGAGATAGTGATGAATTTCTCCAATAACTTCTGGGTGATTTGTCAGTAAACTAAAGAAAGGATCGGGCAGTCCAATCAGCAGCACAGCAAATCCCAAACCGGTTGCTAAGCTGATACTGCCAGACAGTTTCATTAAGGGAATTAATTTTTTTTGAGAGCCAGCACTCCAAAGATTACCTGTCACACTTTCAGTAGCAAAAGATAAGCCATCGAGAAAGGCAGCGGCAAAGTATATCATCTCAATGAGCAATGTATTAGCTGCTAAGACTAACGTTCCCAGCATACTACTGATATTTGTAAAAGCAGCGAGCATTAAGACAAAGGCTAAGCGAGCTACAAATAGATTTCCATTAAATTTAATATTTTTCTTGATAGATTCTAAGTTAAAAATTGCCTGTCGGACGATTGGAATTTGAACCCACCAGCCTTCTAAAGAGACAAATATTAATCCCACCAATAACATTAAGTATTGGCTGATAGCCGTTGCTGCTCCAGCACCTGCACTCTGCCATCCCCATTGAGCGATGAACAGATAATCCAAGATAATATTGCTCCCGTTAGCAACAGCAGATAGTATTAATACTGGTCTTCCTTGCTCCCGCCCCATGAACCATCCGATCAATACAAAGTTCATCAGTACAGCAGGAGCGCCCCAAATGCGGGAATTATAGTAATCAATAGCGGCGGCTTTTAGCGAAGGCGTTGTGCTGAGTAGAGCCAAACCCACTTCCCGAATCGGGTACTGCAATAGTAAAATTATTAGGCCAACGATGAGTGCAATTAAGCCATTCCTTAGCAAGACTAACAGAACCGCATCCTGCTCAGATCTCCCTGCGGCTTGGGCTGTTGGCCCCGTGGTTCCCCAGCGTAATAACTTAAATGTACGATAAAGGAAATTGAACAATACAGTTGCTAGAGCGACCCCTGCTAAGTAGCGAATATCTGCTAAATGCCCCAGGAAAGCTGCATCGACTAACCCAGATAGGGGAACCATCATATTAGAAGTAATATTGACAAAGGCCAGTCGCAGGAAACGGGTGTGCAGAGCATCTGATGACTCTCCTTGGCTATCTTCAATCAGCGAAGGTGGCGAGTTCAGCGGGCTGTTAACGGAGGTCGGTTGTTTGTTCACGCAACTTTATATCAGATGAGATTACAAGGATTAGGTTGGATTCATTGATTTCCATCCTGTCTTCGCGCAGGGTACTCGTTCCAAATCTTTGATTTAGGATGAGAGTACGTCAACATTTCTATGACTAATTTAGCTAGGGCATAGTAATAAGAAAATTTAACTTTCCCATAACTGTATTTTAACTCCGTGAGGAGCCTCCACCACGATCGCTCTAACTTTCTTCTGATCATAGGTAGATATTTCTACAGGTTCTGATAAAATCTTGATGTCGTGATTTTGTAACTTTTGCCTTAAGGCTGTCAGATCATCTGTAGCAAATGCGATCGCTAGTAATCCGAGATGGGGCGGCTGGGCTAAATCTGATAGGGATTTGCCTGTAACGGAACACTGAATAAACTCCAAGGCAGCATTATTACTTCCTGTTTGATTGATAAATGCCATTCTCGATTCGGTACCTTTTGGTAGATTGAGAATATCGTCAATCATTCCTGGTGGTAATACCTGGTCGAAGACTTTATTTAGTCCCAAAAGCTCTACATAAAACTTGGTTACCTCTTCTATATCTTCTACTATTTGAGAGGTATCCAGCATAATGCCGAAATCACCTTTGATCTCTGGTTTTGGTTCGCTGACCCGTTCGATTAAGGCAATAGCAGTGGCGTTGGGAGCGATCATAATCGTCTCTTTGACCGTAACAGGTACCCAACTCGGTGTATAGGTAATGGGGGGACAGATAAATTGATAACCTTTTTGTTTCAGACTTTCATAAGCCGCATCAACATTTTTTGCCCGAAAGGCGATCGTAAATAAACCGTAGTCCGTTGTATTGCCAGCAGTACGAATAAATTTACCAGAATGGGGTTTAAATTCAATTAACTCCAGTAGGGTTGTCTGTTCGTCATTTTTGAGACAAACTGCTTGACCAGTTGTATCTGGAGGTAAATTCCATAGCTGCTCAATTGCTTGAGGCGCGATCGCATATTCGCCGACTACAGACATCTGGAGAATATCCCGATAAAATTCCACAGATTCGTTTAGATTATCAACACCGATTAGAATTCGGGCAATTCCATTTTTAATCATGTCAAGTAAACCAAGTTTGTTTACTATTGAGATTACCAGCAAGATTAATCGATTTTTCAATAAGATTTACCCTATGAGGAGATAGGGCTATTTTATGCTACATCTGAAATCAGATTACTATAGATGAAAGCAACACGAATTCACCAATACAGCAGCTCTGCTTCAGTAAGCGTCGATAATTTGAGCAAGCGTTTATGGTCTAAGGTCTATAGATATCAACTTAGTAAGAAGTTGACCAAAAGAGATGCTTTGGGCGATCTTTCCAATCTTATTAAGCCATATCGCTCCAGTTGGTTGGAAGATAATGATGCTGTTGATCGACAAAAGCTTTTGCCCTGGACAAAACTTCACTGGCTCGACAACAGGAAAAACTCAATCGGGCGGAAAGATTATTAGCGACAATTGCTACTCTCGAAGCTCAGATTGAGAAGATTTCGGCATCGGGAGAAGTCGCGCCCCCAGGCTGTTGTCTGGCTCGCTATCAAGCACGAGGGCAGTACAAGCCTTACTGGTACTATAAATTACAAGCCAAGCAACCCATCTTTGTCTCGAAACAAGGAGCGGGCAAACCCTCCCGTTACAAACATCTAGGAGCTGCGGGGACTCCTGCTCATGTTGATGCTGTTCAGATGGTTCTCAGAAGAGTTCAAATTGATGAACTCCAAAAGGCCATTGATGCTCTTAAAGATAGTTGGTCAGATCTCTATTCCGAGAGTAAGAATTCTTCTAACCAATCAGATTCGCATTCATAATGGACTGACACCATGGAAATTAATGATTCAGAAGCAAGATGAGAAATTGATTCTAGTTCGCGAACGATAATTGCGAACTAGTTCCCTTTTTGTCCCGCCTTAAGTTGGTAGCCCCGAGGCTTATCAGTCTTATCGGCAACGATATGATGTCGAACATCTTCTCCGTTTTGGCAAACAAAGATTATTGCTCAATGCGAGTGCTACTCCCGAAAATGAATGGTCTTTTTGCCCTTGGTTGTTCTTTTTCTGATTTTACAGGTGCAAACCCTAAGCCCTTCAATTCTTTCCTCTAATAGCTTCAATTTACCGTAGTTAAGATTTAAGGGTTCATTATATACCTCAACCATGATTACTTCCTTGAAGGAGATAGATATCAGAGGACTTTTGTCAAGTACATTTTATACCAAATTAGATGAGCTTACCCTGCATGATAGAGGAGAAGAACCCGACAATGGCTAGAACCCTATTAGACAATTGTTACGAAGAAAATTCAGCCCAAATTCCTCTATTTGAAAGCCAAGCAGTTGGTAAATTTTAGCTTTGTAACATGAGCAATTTTGAAGAGATTTTAGTATTTGCTGAAAAATTGATTTATGGCAAGATAAGCCATTATTTTTGTGATTTGCAACTTACCATTTTACTTACTTACTACTCTACTCAAAAATAAATAGTTTGGAAATGCTTGAAATTCTTGGTCTAGGCTGTCGCTTGCCTGGCAATGTAATAAACCATAATCAATTCTGGGAGCTTCTGCAGGGGCCACACTCAGCCATTAGTGAACCCCCTTCAGGACGTTGGAAGAGCAAGGACTTTCTTGGTGTCAGTGGTGAACCAGGAAAAACAATTACTTCTCGTGCGGGGTGGTTGGAAAATTGCGATCGCTTCGATGCTGGTTACTTTCAACTGTCTCCCAAAGAGGTTGCGGAAATGGATCCTCAGCAGCGACTGGTGCTTGAAGTTGCACAAGAAGCAATAGCAGATGCCAATATCAATCCAGATCAGTTAGCAGGGCAAAAAGTTGGTGTTTTTGTCGGCTCAGGCATTGCTGAGTATCAAGCAATGGCCTTTGGAGATCCACTCAATATAACCCAGCACACAATGTCGGGTAATTCACTTGCTGTGATTGCTAATCGACTCTCTTACCTACTGAACTTGGACGGACCAAGTATGACGGTAGACACTGCATGTTCAGCAGGCTTGACCGCGTTTCATTTAGCATGTCAAAGCTTGACGTTAGGAGACTGTGACTTGGCAATAGTCGCCGCTGTAAACGTGCTACTTGGTCCCTCACCATTTGTTGGTTTTTCTCAGGCCAAAATGTTGTCTCCCCGTGGCATACTCGCTCCGTTTGATGAATCTGCCGATGGCTTTGTTCGTGCTGAAGGTTGCGGAGCCCTGCTTCTGTCCCGAAAAGATTGCCCCTTTCTCCCCCCATTGCGTCGTGCCTATGCCCAAGTTTTGGATTGGGGAGTCAACGTTGCTGGTAAAACAGAAAGCTTGACTATGCCCTCTGCAAATCGTCAAAGTCAACTTTTGCAGAAATTAATTCAAAATGCCAAGATTCCCGCCGAGGACATTGTTTATGTTGAAGCACACGGAACCGGCACGAAGGTTGGCGATCCTATCGAGTCATCGGCCATTTCTGCCGCAGTAGTTGGTCAGCGTCAGCAACCCCTCGTCATTGGTTCTGTCAAGGGGCATACCGGTCATCTTGAAACTGCTGCGGGTATCGTTGGTGTGATCAAGGCAGCTCTTTGTCTTCACCACCGTCAACTGGTTCCCACCGCAAACCATAACCATTGGCCCACGACTATCGATCAAGAAAAGCTTAAATTGAGAATTTCATCTGAGGTCGAACCTCTGCCATTCCCAGAAACCGGCAATGAACCAGTCCTCGCAGTTTGTTCCTACGGTTTCGGAGGTGCCAACGCCAGTGTTTTGCTCAAGTTAGCACCACCTGTACAGGAGCAAGAACCTATAAATCGAGATGATTCTCAGCCCATTGTGCTTCCCCTCACTTCTCACTACAAGGAAGGGCTTGATACTCTGGATGTCCAACTGCACCAAACTCAGAGTAATGAACTCAAAGATTTAGCAGCTTGGATGGGTATGGCGCGATCGCCTCAACGTTATCGTCGTGCTTATGTTAGCTCAAAAGCAGAAACTCTTTTTACTGAGGGGGAGATACTAGAAGGCGAAGCTAAAGGAACTTCACCTAAACTCCTATTTGCCTTTGGTGGACAAGGAACTCAATCCCCAGATATGGCACAACAGCTTTATCAGTTGTTTCCATCTTTTCGGGAAGCACTGAACAATATAGATAAAATTTATGCCAAATATTCTGGTTACTCCGTCATTGAAAAGTATGGTCTTGCTCGTCGTGAAATTGCTCTCGAAGATCTTCAAGATGTGAGGATTTCCCTGCCCTGTATTGTCTTTACCCAAGTAGCACTGACAGAATTGGTATTAAAGACGGGAGTTAAGCCTTCAGCGGTTCTAGGACATTCTACAGGGGAAATGGTCGCTGCCTGGGCTTGTGGTGCTATTACCTTGGACCAGCTTTGCGAGTTAACTTATTTTCGAGCATCTTTGCAGGCAAAAATGCGTCCTGGTGCAATGGCAGCTTGGGCTACCAGTTGGGAAGAAGCAGATGCTCTGGTCAAAAGTCTTGCCCTTGAAGAAAAAGTTGTCATTGCAGCTATCAATACTCCCAGCGCAGTGACTTTGGCTGGTGACTTAGAAGCCATTGATCGGCTCGTCGCCCACGGTAAAAGTTCTGGTATTCGTTGCACCCGTCTCGATGTACCTCGCGCTTACCACAGTCATCATGTTAAGGATATCTATTCAGAGTTAGCTAATCGCCTGAAATCTCTTACGGCACAACACTCGCAAATTCCCTTCTTTTCCACAGTTCTTGGCTATGAGCGGGAAATGAATGGCAATGAGTTGGGGGGATCGTATTGGGTAGATAATATTGCCAAGCCAGTGCATTTTCAAGCAGGCTGTCAGGCTGCTTTGGGAAATGTAGATCTAGTCCTCGAAATTTCTCCCCGTGCTGTATTAGCGAGTTACTTGGGGTCAAATCTTGGCTATGATGTCATTCCGACTCAGAATAAGAAACTTCCTAGTGATTACGCCTTCATCCGTAGCTTAGCTGACCTTTATGTTCATGGCATTAGCTTTGATTGGTCTGCTGTGCAAACACCAACTCGTTTTCTAGCTTTGCCGCAATTAACCTGGGATCACGAAAATGCCTATCGAAGTCAGACTTGGAAAATTCCCGAGAGTAACAATCCCCTGAGTCAAGGCTCTTCTGATCAGATTAAGCTTAGTCCACAAACATTTTCTTTTCTAGAAGACCACGTTGTGGAAGGGCAAGTGGTTATGCCAGCAGCTGGATTTATCTCCCTAACACTTGCTCATTACGGTGTAAAACACTTGAAAAAGCTTGCCTTTGAACGCTTTCTCTGGTTGTGGGGAGCCCAAGGTCAAATTCAGCTTTCTTGGGAGAAAACCGATCATGGTGGGCAGTGGTCATCCAATGGAAAAATATACGTTTCCTGCCTCCTTGGCGAATCGACAACTCCTCAACCGATGGATCTGCCCTCCTTGGAGACTGTGCACACCAGATGCACTGTTTCAGTTGACATGCAGCGACTCTACAAGGCATTAAATCAGCACAATGGTCTTTCCTTTGGTTCAACATTCCAAAGCATCCAGGAAATTTATTTGGGTGATGCAGAAGCCGTTTCGTTAGTGCAAAGCTCGGAAACCGTCAAAGATGCCGTGGGCAGAACTACGATTCTGTTAGATGGTGCATTTCAAAGTTTGGCTGTGATGGGTGGTCTTGATAGCAATATGTTTGTGCCTGTAGAAATAGCTGAAGTGAGTCTTGAGACTAATTTCAAGCGACTCCGAACTATTTGGTGTCACGCAACTCTAACACAAATCACCTCTGATTTCGTCATGGGTGAGCTAAAACTGTGGGATGAAGAGGGACATTATGTGGGTAGTGTTACTGAGCTAAAACTGAAGAAGCTCGATGCCAAGACTATCCTTGAGCCAAAGTTGTTCAACGTCTTGCATCATCCCCGTGGAGTACGTCCGGAGTTGAGAAATCAACAATGGTCTAATCCCGTCCAAGATCTACAGGAGCTAATTCAAGCCTCCGTAACAACCCAAACATTAAGCATTCTCGATCTCACGGAGGAGAAGTTATCGCTGCGATCGCTAGAAGGAGTTGATGAGAAAGATTGGGAGCGACTTTTTATCGCCGTCACATCAGAATTATCTCCAGATGCTCCAGATTGTGTTCATCAGGTTGAATCTGTAGAAGAGCTTGAACCCCAGAGCTTTGATGTAGTGGTTGGCAGTTCGGGAGAACAATTGATGGTTCCCGAAGGCGTATTAATCCCTGTTAGTAGCAATATTGAAGCCTTACTGCACGAGAAAACAACAAATAGCCAACTTGTGTTTGTCCAAGGATTACCAGAATCAATCTGGCCTTCCGAGGAGCTGGTACAATCCCTAGAACAAGCCGATTTGGTAGTTGATGCCCGTGGCTCTCTGGTTGAAGCAAGTGCCTTGCTCAAAGAAGTAGTAGCTACTGAGGGTTCAAATCCACCGACACTGATATTTCTGATTCGCCAGAGTGAACTTCCCTCTCCACTTTGGGGATTTACCCGTGCTGCTCGAAACGAACATCCTCAATTGAAGATTTATGCTGTTGGCATGCCCCCCAATGCCTTGACCAATGGTAAACGGGATACCTTGGTTACACTCTGCCGTGAAGGACTCGGCAATGATTACGAGCTGTCTTGGGAGAATGGACAGTGGCAAGTTCCCCGTTTAGTTTCAACCCCTTTGCCATTACCGAACGTCGTCCAGCATTATCGCCTTGATGTTAGCCGACCTGGACAACTGGAATCCATGGGGTGGCGACCTGTATGGGAAGATTTTGAAGAACTTCGTCCCCACGAAATTCGCGTTCATGTGCGGTGTGTTTCGATGCACTTCAAAGATGTCATGTTAGCACTGGGATTACTAAAAGGCTTTAAGCCGATTCTGGGGATGGAATGCTCTGGCACTATTGTGGCAGTGGGGTCAAATGTTCCAGAAATGTTTCCAGAACTCCAAGTAGGTCAAGACGTTCTCTGTCTCTCCATGACGACAGATACTGGAGAACCTCGCAAAGCCCTGTTTGGCACGACAGCGATCGCCGATGCTCGTTGTGTTTTCCCAAAACCCACTAACGTTTCCCATCAAGAAGCTGCTGGTTTCTTAGGAGTTTACGCCACCGCATGGTATGCACTGCATCACATTGCACGATTACAACCAGGTGAAACCGTTTTGATTCACTCTGCTGCTGGTGGAGTCGGTCATGCCGCCACACAAATTGCCCAAAAGCTAGGTGCAAGAGTAATTGCGAGCGCAGGAACTGAATCAAAACGCCAGTATCTTCAAACTCAGTTTGGCATCAGTGACTTACTTGACTCCCACCAACCCGCTACCTTTGTTGACCAAGTACACCAATATACCAATGGTAAAGGTGTGGATGTAGTTCTCAATAGTCTAGCTGGGTCAGGACTGCGCCAGAGCCTCCGCTGTCTTGCTCCAAAAGGTCGCCATATTGAGATTGGCAAGCGTGATATTTTAGAAGATAAATCCCTTGGGCTCTACGTTTTACGCAACAATATTTCTTTCCATAGTGTGCATCTCGATATTTTAGATGAAACACATCCTAAATTGGTGCGATCGCTTGTAGAAGAATGTAATTCGCACCTAGCAGAAGCCAGGGGTGAGCCACTACCCACAACTGTTTTTTCCGCCAACGAAGTCTCAGAAGCATTTCGCTTAATCAGTACAGGCAAGCATCTGGGTAAGGTAATCGTCGAGTTCCCCGAACATTTCCAGCCCAGTAAGCTGCTCAAGGATGAGCGATTGCTAGAGGGATTATCTACAGTTCCCCATACCTTGTTCCGTGCAGAGGAGACACAACTGATTACTGGTGGTACCGGCGGTGTGGGACTGGCACTAGCTCGACTGCTCGCCCGTTGTGGAGCTGGGAGGATTCTCCTAGTGAGCCGACGAGGAATTACAACCAAACGCACTGAGCTTGAGGTGGCACAGCTTCGAGCAGAATATCCTCTGGTAGAATTTGTCGAAGTACAGGTGGATGTCACCGATGCTCAAGGGTTGCAAAATCTTTTGGAAAGTGAGCCTAGCATTACGGGAATTTTTCACACAGCAACTACCTATGACGCTGAAACGACAACGGAAATTAAGGCTAGAAACCTGCAAACTTGGGATGTCAAAGTCAAAGCAGCACAGTACCTACATGAATTTTCTCAATCTCACCAACTACGTCACTTTGTTTTAGTAACTTCCCTAGCAGGGCTGCATGGTAATACTCAACAAGCTATTTATGTTTCCGCTAATGCTGCATTGCAAGAACTCGCTCGCCAACGTCAGCAACAGGATTTGCCAGCTCTGGCGATCGATCTACCTATTCTTCTGGGAGTAGGGCGACTCAGCGAGCCACAGCACATAGTTGAGCTAGATTTAAATACCAGCAAGGGTTTTGGAGCTATTTCCTTTGCCAAAGTCGAGCCTTGGTTAGAACAATTGTTCGCTCAACCAGAACAATATCCGGCAGTAGTAACCCTGGATCATCCATCGTGGTATGGCTACTGGCATCTGAATCGAAATCGTTCCTTATTCCAACATTTAGTTCCTCGCAATGCCTTGCTTACAGAGTCTGAGGCAATAGGTTCTGAAGCAGAAATGTCTGGGGAGGAGGTTGACAAAGAGGTACGAAGTAAAGTGGCTTTCGTGCTTGGTGCTAAACTCGATGACATCGATCCAGAAATTCCCCTTCTAGAACTTGGTGTTGACTCCTTAGCGGCCATGGAACTTGCCAACTGGACGAGTAAAACCTATGGGGTGGAAGTTTCCCAGACGGAATTTCTCTCAGGAATTACCAGTGAAAAACTGGTAGCCTCTATTTTGGGCAGTGAGAAGGCACAGGCAAAACCAAAACAAAATGATGAAAATACTACGATCACTATCCATCCTACAGACAAACCCGAGCCAAAAGTAATAAAAGCACCCACCCTCGGCACATCTAGTCAACCTGAGCCAACATTAGTAAAAGTTTCCACCCTCAGTACGCCCAGTCAACCCGTCAAAATAGAATCTAGTTCAACCAATGGAGGAGATTTTCAACTTCTAAGTACAAAGGAAACCCGAAATTCTCTTTCCTTTGAGGAGATCGAGCTACGGGAAACTGAAAAACTGGTAGAGTCTGGTTACAAAGTGCTTGAGTTACCCGAATCCCTCACAGCAAGCTCAATTGGCTATCTATTAAATTCCTTACATCAAAATCAACAAGTTTTGATATTGCGTGTCCAGTCAAACCAAGAACATTTTTGCTTGGGTATGGATCTCAGCGCCTCTGGCTTCGGCGATGCAACTATGAGTGAGGGATTGGATAAGTTTACTCAAATTGCTGAACTATTGCGAGAATATCCCATGCCAATAATTGCAGTAGTTGACGGTGCTTGTCGAGGTGGAGGTATGCTGTTTCCCAGTTTAGCCTCTATTGTTTTAGCAACTGGGGAAGCAAGCTTTGGTTTTCCCGAAATTCGCCGGGGTGGATTACCTGGAGTGGTGAGTGTGGCTGCCCAACGAAGAATGTCAGCTGCGGTTTGTGAGCGTTATTTTCTCACTGGGGATAGCTTTGACGCAGCAACTGCTAAACAATATGGTTTAGTCGATTTTGTGGGTTCTGCTGAAGAAGTTGAGCAGGAACTGAAACGATTACTAGGCAGATTTGCGACCATTGAACCACAACTGCTCTCCACCTGTAAAACCGACTGTCCTGCCCCCACCACTGAGCAAGCCCTGATTACCATGGGTGGATTAGATCCCACACCCCGAACCCGTGAGCGAGATGAGCGACCTTTGGTTCGCTTGCTGCATGATTCGGACGCAGGGGTTCTTGTAATTGAACTGAATGATCCCGATTACAGTAATGCCATCGACTTGGCGATCGCTGATGATTTTCGCCGAGCTATTGACACTGCCAAGACACTCTCTAACGTCCGTGCCATTGTTTTCCAAGGACAGGGAGATCACTTCTGTGTGGGAGTAAATCCGTATGGTTTCATTCGACACACCAAGCAGTTACCCGTTCTCACAGCAGCACGAGTCACTTATGACATTTATCGTGCCTTTGTTGGTGTCAGGGATCTCAAAGTTCCCGTTATTTGTGCTGTCCAGGGCAAAGTAATGGGAGGTGGACTGGCTGCAATTCTTAATGCGGATTATCGGATTTGTGCCAAGGACACGCTTTTTAACTATGGCAATCTTCCAAGGGGTGTTTGCCCAGGTGTATTGCTATCGGAAAACCTAGAAAGAACTGTAGGAAAGTTATGGGCGACCGAATTATATATCAACGATTACACTGTTACTGCTCAAGAAGCTTATGAAATTGGACTGGTTAATGAAATCACCGAAGATCCACAGTCTGCTCAACAAGCAGCACTAGAAATGGCTCAACGCATTGCTTCCTATCCTGGAATGGGTGTGCAAACCACAATGAGCTTGATGCGTCCAGCCATAGATGAAGCCCGTTTAGCTCGTGAAAGCTTAGGTATTGCCCGTTGTAATGTTTTGGGTGGAGCCTTTGGAAGCGGTTGGAAGGCTGAAGAACGTCGCCTAGATAAGGGGGGTCCTATTATGAGTTCTTCCAGGGAGTTGACAACACAATCTTCTCCAAAAAACTCCCAATCTGATGTGATTTACGAAATTATCAGAATATAAATCAGAATATAAAAAAGATGAAAACAATAGCAGAATTTGTCGCCGATTTAGCTAATAATGACATCACTTTTTGGGTAGAAGAAGAATCACTATGCTGCAAAGCTCCATTGGGTGTTATAGATCCTAAGCTTAAAACTCAATTAACTGAGCGTAAAGCTGAAATTATTGCCTACTTGGGCCAAAAATCACCGGTAACAGACAATGCTCCTTCCTCAAGCACAGGAAGCCTGCCAAGCCGAGGAGCAGCTTTGCGTCAGTCCACTGCACAGCCACAAGCTCTCTCCCCCAAGACTGGCTCAAGCAACGTTGGTATTCACGCCTTGGAACTCTATTTTCCCAACCATGCTGTTTCTCAAGCTGATATGGAGAAATATCACAACGTGGAAGGCAAGTATACAGTGGGTTTGGGGCAGAAAGCTGTAACATTTTGTGGTGATAACGAAGATGCTATCTCCATGGCATTAACAGTTGTTCACCGACTCATGGAACGTTATGAAATTGATTGGGGAAACATTGGTCGATTGGAAGTGGGAACTGAAAGTCTTGTAGATCGAAGCAAGAGCATCAAGACTCATCTGATGAGCTTATTCGGAGAACACGGGTATCACGATGTTGAAGGTGTAGATAGTTACAATGCCTGTTATGGTGGAACGGCGGCCCTTTTCAATACCATTGCTTGGTGTCAAAGCGAAGCCTGGGATGGTCGTTATGGCCTAGTAGTTTGTGTTGATATTGCCGACCTCAATGAAGAACAGTCCTTTCTCAACGGCGCTGCTGCTGTGGCTATGCTCATTGGTCCAGATGCTCCCATGGTTATGCAACGGGAAAGAGCCTCCCATATCATGCATACCTGGGACTTTTATAAGCCTGTAGGCTGGAAAGATTCCTTTCCCTTAATGCGTGATGGCAAGCATTCTATTGATGTGTATCTTACTTGCTTAGATGGGTGTCAAAAAGCACTAACTGAGAAATTGGGCATCTCGAACTTACTTCGTCACGATGACTACTTTGTTTTTCATTGTACGAGTACTTATCTTTGTAAGCGAGCTTTTGACTACCTTGCTAACAACGCTGAACCAGATATTTCATTGAAAGAAAGACAGGAACTTTATCAACAAAAAACCAATCCCTCCAGTTTAATTACTAAACAGATCGGCTCCACTTACACCGCATCCTGTTATGTGAATCTATATTCCTTATTACTCCATGAACGAGAGCGGATTCAGGGTAAAACCATTTGTGTTTACTCCTATGGTTCTGGTGCAACAGCAAGTGCGTATCGCCTTAAGGTAGTGGATTTACCAAAGTTCGACTGGGGAGCTTTAGAACGACTCAATCAACGCCAATGGTATGCTCCAGCTGACTTTATTAAACTTACACAGGACTACTCTCAGACTTATGGTCGCTTTGATTTTAAACCAGTTGAACGCAGCGATCGCCTTTCTGGAGTTTACTACCTTGAGCAAGTGGACGAATGGGGGCGACGCTATTACTCGCGATACTCAAGTGACCTAGAGTCAAAATCCCCAAAAGTTGAAGATATTATATCAAGTTCGGTTGAATACTTAGACTTTGGTGCAAACAAGGCAGAAGGCAGAGGGCGCAAAGGCGATTCAGTTAGCCGCATGCAGGCAGAAGGGAAGGAAGAAGGTTGCAAGGTAGAAGAATATTTAGGCGGACATGATATTACTTCAGAGGTTATCGACCAACGCAAGCCACATAAAGCCCAAACTTTACAATTACCTCAGGATATCCCAGATACTTCAAATATCTATCATCTCTCCTATGGTCAAAAGGCACTTTGGTTTTTGTGGCAACTAGCACCTGAGAGTCATGCTTACAACGTATCCGCTGCTACCCGTATTTGCGCCTTGGTAGATATTGAAGCAATGCACAAGGCATTTGCAGGACTAATAGAACGCCATTCCATCTTGCGTAGTACTTTTCCCCAACGGGGATCTGAACCAGTCTATCAGGTACATCAAAATCAAGAATTAGATTTCTTAGTTTTTGATGCTTCTAGTTGGAGTGAAGAGGAACTGAAAGCAAAAGTAGTTGAGAATCATCAACTTCCCTTTGATTTAGAACGAGATCCAGTGATGCGAGTTAGGTGGTTTACTCTTTCTAAATCTGAGCATGTCATGTTGCTAACCATACACCACATTGCTTGCGATGGCTGGTCGATAGATCTGCTGATACAGGAGTTATCACAACTTTACCAATCACAAAAGGCTGGAGTTGAGCCGTCTCTTCCCTCTCTAAAGCATTGCTACCAAGATTACGTTCGTTGGCAGAAGGAGCTTTTGGAGGGAGCTAAAGGGGAAAAACTCTGGAACTACTGGCAGGAAAAACTGGGGGGGGATTTACCCGTACTGAATTTGCCGACGGATCGACCGAGATCTCCTGTACAGACCTATAATGGTGCTTCCTCTAAATTTAAGTTATCCGATAAGCTTACTGAGCAACTTAAACATCTGGCTCAGAGAGAAGGAGTAACATCTTACGTGTTACTATTGGCTGCTTTCCAGATACTTCTGTATCGTTACACAGCTCAAGAGGATATTCTAGTAGGTTCTCCCACCTCAGGTAGGAGTAAACCTGAGTTTGCTCCGCTCTTGGGCTACTTTGTTGACCCAGTGGTTATGCGAGCAAAGTTGTCGGGAAATCCCAGTTTTAAGGATTTCCTCGCCCAAGTACGCCATACTGTATTGGAAGCACTTGCTCATCAAGATTACCCATTTGCTTTACTGGTAGAAAAGTTGCAGCCTCACCGCGATCCCAGTCGTTCGCCAATTTTTCAGGCTTCTTTTGCTCTAACCCAGTTCAAAAAATCTAGAGTTATCCAAAAGTTGTTTGTCAATGAAATAGAAAATAATCTTGATTGGGGAGGATTAAAGCTAAGACCTTTTGAAATTCCGCAACGGGCTGGTCTGTTTGATTTGTTTCTAGAAATGGTGGAAGAGAGTTCATCTATTTTTGGGACTTTTAAGTACAACACTGACTTGTTTGATGAGTCAACCATTGAGCAGATGGCGGCTCATTATCAAAATTTACTTTTAGAGATTACCAAAAATCCCCAACAAAAGGTCAGTGGAATACCATTCCTCACAGATTATGAGCAAGAGCAGTTACGGTGCAGTTCCCATAACATTGCTACCAGTTACCTACTTCACAAATACTTTCATCCCCAGGGTTCAAAGAATTTACAAGTTTACATTTTAGATAACCATCAACAATTAGTTCCTCTGGGTGTAGAAGGAGAAATTTATTTGGGAAATTCTGATTTATCTCCAGACAACTTAAATCCAAAACCAGAAAAATCTTTAAGCTTAATAGAACATCACCAACTAGGTAATTTATTAAAAACTGGAGAATGGGGTCGTCGCCGAGTCGATGGTTCCCTGGAATTGCTAGGAAAAGCCCATCGAATTGTCACCTTTAAAGGACAACGAATTAACCTACAAAGTATTGAACAAGCTTTACTAACAGCAAAAGGGGTAGAAGATTGCCATGTAATGATACGCCATCAAGAGTTAGTAGCGTATGTGATCAAAGATGGCTCTTGTTCTGAGGATTTTTTACACAATCATTTAAAGTCCCAGTTACCTGATTACCCATTCTCCTACACCTATGTACCAGTATCTGCTTTACCATTGACAAATTTGGGAGAAGTTGACGAAGCAGGTTTAGCTACTATCGGCATAATTGATGCTGAGTTAATTAAAAATTGGGAAGAACAAATAGATTCCCACTCGGAAATTGAGCAAGTTGCTGTAGTAGTTCAACCCAATGTCAAAACGATTCCCCCCCTACACATAGAAGAACTTTTACCATCAAGGCAAGTTGTTTCTAATCAAGTTTCCACTCCAGTGAAGGCATCTAGAGTTGTGGAGGTAGTACAGGATAGTTCGACAAAAGCCATAAATTCACCAGCAATCAGTCATGGAGAAGCTTTGGTTTTCCCCGAATCGGCTCCAAAAACTCTAGGGGAGATGCTCGAACAAACTGCAGTCAAATTTCCTAAGCAAGAAATAATTTACCTTAATGCTGATGGTGCTGAACGAGTTCAATCTTATGCCCAGTTACTAGAAGATGCTCAAAGAATTCTAGGTGGATTGAGAGAACAGGGACTTAAGCCTCAAGATAAAGTGATTTTTCAACTAGAACAAAATCAAGATTTTCTAAGTGCTTTTTGGGGTTGTGTTTTAGGAGGCTTTATTCCCGTACCAGTTGAAGTCCCCGCCCGTTATGACCTGCCCAATGTAAATCTAAATAAATTAGAAAATAGCTGGCAGATATTGAAAAGACCTTTGGTCTTAACAGATCAGAAATTGTTGCCAGAACTGAGTCAATGGTCCCAAAATCTCAATGACGGCAACTTTAAACTAAACACGATAGAAAGTTTACGTAAATTTTCACCAGACAAGGATTACTATGATTCCCAACCAGAAGATATAGCCATTTTATTCCTTACTTCTGGTAGTACAGGCATTCCCAAAGTAGTACCACTATCGAGTCATAACCTATTAAGTATGACGACAGGCACAATCTTGATGAATGGCTTTAATCATCAGGATGTCACCTTGAATTGGATGCCGATGGATCATGTGGGAGCACTGGTGTTTCTGAGCATTATGGCTGTGGATTTGGGTTGTCAGCAAATTCATACATCAACGGAATATATTTTGCAAAATCCGCTCAACTGGCTGGATTTGATTGCTCATCACCAAGCAACAATTAGCTGGGCTCCAAATTTTGCCTTTACCCTATTGTGCGATCGTGCGGAAGAAATTAGTCGTGGAAATTGGAATTTATCTTCCATGAGGTTTTTGGTGAATGCAGGGGAGGCTGTTGTCGCTAAAACTGCCCGAAATTTCCTGAAATTACTGGGTCAACACGGACTACCATCTACTTCATTGCACCCAGCTTTTGGTATGTGCGAAACTTGTTCTGGAATTACTTGGTCAAACAGTTTCTCGTTAGAAACCACCTCAGATGAAGATAACTTTGTCTCCGTTGGTCCTCCCATAGCTGGAGCATCAGTGCGGATCGTAGATGAAAGTGGGCAAGTGGTTGAAGAAGGAACAAGCGGACGAGTGCAACTTCAAGGAAGTTCGGTTACCGCAGGCTACTACCAAAACCCAGAAGCCAATAGTCAATCTTTCAATGAAGAGGGATGGTTTATCACGGGTGATTTGGGATTTTTGCGTGATAACTGTTTGACGATTACGGGGCGGGATAAAGATGTCATTATTATCAATGGCCTCAACTATTACAGTCACGAAATTGAAGCAGCGGTGGAAGAGCTATCTTCAGTCGAAGTATCTTATACCGCTGCCTGTGGAGTTTCAGTTACTGGCAATAATACCGAAGAATTAGCTATCTTTTTCACTCCTTGTGTATCCGAGCAGAATCAATTGTTAGAGCTGTTGAAGAAGATTCGGCAACAAGTAGTCAAACACTGCGGGATAAATCCGAGTTATTTAATTCCCGTAGATCAAGAAACCATTCCCAAAACTTCCATCGGCAAAATTCAGCGTTCTCAATTAAAGCAGCGCTTTGTTGATGGTGAATTTAAACCCATCCTCAAGCAGGTAGATTTGTTGCTTAGGAATGCCAATACTATTCCTAACTGGTTCTACCGTAAAGTTTGGCAAATCAAAGAAAATATTTTACTCAATTGTTCCCCTCACGACACTTTAACCCTCATCTTTGCCGATAATTTGGGTTTGGCAAGATTTTTAATCCAGGAATTGTCCCAGCAAAACCAGCCCTATGTTCAAATTACTATCGGTTCAGATTTTGCCCAAATCAGCCCGAACCACTATTCACTGGTTCCTGGAAATCCCCAACACTATTGCTTATTGATGGATTCCTTGGCGCAAAATAATCAAGTCATTAGTCAGATACTGCATCTTTGGGACTACAACGAGCAGAGTGAAGAAATTTCTAGTTTGGAGCATTTAGAATCCACTCAACAGCAAGGAATTTATAGTTTACTGTTCTTGGTACAAGCTTTAGAACAGATTCAAGGCTCACAGCAGGCAATAAAGTTACTGTGGATTGCCAATAATAGCCAATCAGTTCATCCTGTAGACGAAATTAAACCCCATAAAGCCACTGTTTTAGGCTTACTCAAAACTGTTCCTCAAGAAATGCCTTGGTTAAGTGCTCGTCACTTAGATTTACCCTTAGCAGCAGCAGAACTCAACAGTAGTTATATTTGGCAAGAAATTTATGCTGCTGATCAAGAGAAGGAAGTTGCTTTCAGAAATGGAAAACGTTTAGTTTCTCGGCTGGAGTCAGTCGAGATGACTTCCGAAGAAAAACAAGAAGTTCCAATTGTAGCCAGAGGGACATACTTACTGACAGGAGGGCTTGGAGGAATTGGCACGGAGATTGCGGCATACTTATTGGAACATTACCAGGCTCGTTTAATCTTAGTAGGTCGAACTCACCTTTCGGAAAATGGTTCGGAAAAACCAAACGGCAATAATGCTTCGGCAACTACCAAATTAGAGAGGTATCATCAGTTACAACAATTACCGGGTTCTGTTATTTATGAAGCGGTAGATATCTGCGATTTAGAGCGTTTACAGCAGATAGTAGGCAAAGCTACATCAGAATGGGGAACGCAATTGAATGGGGTGCTGCATCTGGCTGGAGTTCTTCAGGAAAAACCCATCTCGGAGGAAACGCCGAAAAAAGTCGCCGCTGTTTTGCGTGCAAAAGTGAACGGTACTTGGGTATTACATCAACTACTCCAGGAGCAAGAAAATCCTTTATTCCTCCACTTTTCTTCTGTGAATGGTTTCTTTGGAGGAACAACTGTTGCAGCTTATTCAGCGGCGAATAGTTTTCAGTCAGCCTTTGCCGATTATCAACAACACAATGGTGTTCAAAGCTATTGTTGCGCTTGGAGTATGTGGCATGAAACTGGTATGAGTCAGGGTTACCAATTCCCAGAACTCAGTCGTGCCAAGGGTTATTTTACGATTGCTCCTCAACAAGGGATTTATTCATTTTTAGCAGCTTTATCTCACCCTGAGCATAACCTACTAATCGGTTTAGATGGTACTAAGGTAAATATTCAACGTTTGCTTAGCGATTGTCAGCCTAGGCAAAAATTAACGGCTTATTTTACTTCTCTCGCACCAAAATTTTCTCTGAGTCAATTGCAACAGTTAGATATATGCGATCGCTTTGGTATGCCTTCTCAAATTGACTTGATCCAACTGAAGCAAATGCCTCTGAGTGAGACAGGAGAAATTAATCGCCAACAACTTGCTGGTGTACATTTTGGCTGGAGTAGTGATGAGGAGATAAAACCGAATCATCAAATTGAACGTCAGTTAGTTGAGATTTTCCAGGAAGTCCTCAATCTAACCTCTGTTAGTATTCACGACAACTTTTTTGAAATCGGTGGTGACTCCATCCTTAGTATTCAAGTAGTTTCTCGTGCGAAAAACTTAGGGATAGAAATTACTCCCAAACAAGTATTTCAAAATCAGACCATTGCTGAACTAGCTAGAGTTGCCAATACAACAGTCAGAGTAAATGCTCAACAAGGTATAGTTACTGGAGTTGCACCCCTAACACCAATTCAACATTGGTTCTTAGCAGAAAATCCACCAGCAGCGCACCATTTCAACCAATCAGTTTTATTACAAATACCCAATGATATAATACCTGACTTGATTGAAAAAGCTCTAGAAAAACTCCTTTCCCATCATGATGCTCTGCGTTTACGATTTCCATCACAAGTATCTGAGTACCAACAAATCAACCAGGGCTTAGATGATGCAGTACCATTTACCGTAATAGATTTATCATCAACTCCCAGAGATTCACAACCACAAGCTTTAGAACAAATTGCCACTGAATATCAAGCTAGTTTAAACCTCTCAGATGGACCTTCGATGCAAGTGGTAATGTTTAACTTGGGTAGTGAAGTGGATGCCCGTTTACTAATTATTATTCATCATTTAGCAGTAGATGGTGTCAGTTGGCGAATTTTATTATCAGACCTAGCTACAATTTATCAGCAACTAATCGCTCAACAACCAATACAACTCAATGCCAAAACAACAGCATTTATTGATTGGGCAGAAAAATTAAGTAACTATGCCCAATCAGAAACAAGCATACAAGAGTTGGACTATTGGCTCAAACAACCTTGGTCTCAAATATCACCATTACCATTAGATTATGCTCAAACCCAGCCCGAAAATACGGTTGGTAATGCGGCGCAAGTGTCCGTGAAACTGAGTGTCGAAGAAACCCACGCTCTACTAGGTTCAGTAAACGAAGCTTACAACACGCAAATTAACGACATACTACTAAGTGCATTAGCAATTTCATTAGCAGAATGGACAGGCAATTCAACTATACTTATTGACTTAGAGGGACATGGCAGAGAAGAGCTATTTGAAGATGTAGACTTATCTCGGACCGTAGGTTGGTTTACCAGTTTATTTCCAGTATTATTGGAACTACTGACTGATTATCAACCAGCATCTATTCTCAAGTCAATCAAAGAACAATTACGAGCTATTCCCAATCGAGGCATTGGCTACGGCATTTTGCGTTACTTGTGTAAAGATACTGCTGTCAATCAACAAATACAGTCAATCCCTACTCCAGAAATTAGTTTTAACTATCTAGGTCAATTTGACCAAGTAACATCTCAAACAGGTTGGAAATTAGCCTCAGAATCTACTGGAGCTAACCAGAGCTCAAAACAAACTCGCAACCATCTCTTGAATATTATTTGTCTGGTGGTAGGTGGTGAATTGCAGATAGATTGGATTTACAGTAGTAATATTCATACTAGTGCGACAGTGGAGAATTTGGTACAGAGTTATGTTCAAGCCATTAGGTCAATCATAAAACATTGCCAATCAGAAGATGCTTTTGGATATACGCCTAGTGATTTTCCAGATACACAGTTAAATCAATTAGAACTTGATGAATTATTAGCTCCCATCAAAACTAGAAATGTTTCGTCTATTTATCCACTGTCTAGCATACAACAAGGGATACTATTCCACAGTATTTATACTCCTAAAAGTGGGGTATATTTTCAACAGATGACCATGAATTTGAAGGGTGAAGTAAATGTTGCTGCTTTCAAAACTGCTTGGCAAAAAGTTGTCGATAGACATCCAATCCTACGTTCATTCTTTGTTTGGGAAAATCGTGAGACTCCTTTGCAAATAGCGCTCAAGCAAGCCGACCTACCTTGGACTAATCTGGATTGGCAAGGACTATCGACCGCAGAACAACAACGGCAATTATCAGACTTGTTGAAAACACGAAGAGCGCAAGGTTTTCAATTAAACCAAGCACCATTGATGGAGTGTAGTTTAATTAAACTGAGTGATGACACTTACAAGTTTATCTGGAATTTTCACCACATCCTTATAGATGGATGGTCTTTACCAATTATCTTTAAAGAAGTGTTAAGTTTCTACGAGGCTGAAATTCGAGAAGAAACTTGTTATTTGCCAAACCCGTATCCTTATCGTGATTACCTCGCTTGGTGGAATAATCAAGACCAGGAAGCAGCAATTGAATTTTGGCGACAAACTTTGCAAGGTTTTAACACTCCTACTCCCCTAGTAGTAGATAAGCTTCAATCTCCAAATCAACAGCAGCAAAACTCAGATTATCAGTTATTTGAATTGCGTTTGCCCTCGCGGGTGTTGCGCGGGTTGGAGTCCATGGCACAACAATATCATGTGACTTTATCGACCATAGTACAAGCTGCATGGGGTTTATTACTAAGTCGTTATAGTGGTGAACAGGATATCGTGTTTGGTGTGGTTGTTTCCAGTCGTCCTGCCAGTTTGTCCGGGGTGGAAAATATGGTGGGTTTGTTTATTAACACCTTACCATTACGTCTGCAAATAGTTCCCCAACAGCAACTCATACCTTGGCTTAAACAAATACAAGAGTTAATAGTAGAACTACAGCAGTACTCTTACACTCCTCTGGTTGAGATTCAAGACAGGAGTGAACTACCCGGGGGGATACCTTTGTTTGAGAGTATCGTGGGGTTTGAGAATTATCCAGTTGATAGTTCTTTGTTGGATAAAAGTGGTTCATTACAGCTAAGTCAAATAGAAGAGAGTTGCGAACAAACTAATTATCCACTAAATATAGTTGTAGTACCTGGTGATGAATTGCTAGTTAGGATTAGTTATGATGCTGATCGGTTTGAAAAAGGTGCGATTGAGCGAATGGCAGGTCATTTCCAGAACTTGTTGTCAGCTATTGTGGAAAATCCCCAACAAGCTGTAGGTGAACTACCCTTGCTCAGTGAAGCAGAACGCCATCAATTATTAGTAGAGTGGAATGATACGGCAACTGAATATTCTAGAGATAAATGCATCTATCAGTTATTTGAGAAGCAGGTTGAAAAAACACCGGATGCAGTGGCGGTAGTATTTGAGAATCAGCAGTTAACTTATGTTCAATTAAATCAAAGAGCCAATCAACTAGCACATCACCTGCTTTCATTGGGAGTAGGACCAGATGTGCTAGTGGGGATTTATGTTGAACGTTCCATTGAGATGGTGGTGGGACTGTTGGGGATACTTAAAGCTGGTGGTGCCTATGTCCCCCTTGACCCCAATTATCCTCAAGACCGATTGAGTTATATGTTAGCGGATTCGGGTGTGGAGGTGTTGTTGAGCCAACAGGAGTTGTTGTCATCTTTGCCGTCACATACTGCACGGGTAGTTTGTTTGGATACAGATTGGGGGGCAATAGAGCAACACAGTCACGAGAATATTGAAGTTGGGGTACGCTCCGATAACCTGGCTTATGTAATCTACACTTCTGGTTCTACAGGAGTTCCCAAGGGAGTTTTAGTTGAGCATAAAAATGTGGTTCGTTTATTCGCAGCTACTCAGTCTTGGTATCACTTCAATGCCAATGATGTCTGGACTAATTTCCACTCCATTGCTTTTGACTTTTCTGTCTGGGAAATCTGGGGAGCCTTATTTTATGGTGGACGCCTTGTAATTGTCCCCTATTGGAGTAGTCGAGATCCTCAAAGCTTCTACGACTTGTTGTGTTCGGAAAATATCACAGTTCTCAACCAAACCCCATCTGCTTTTCGACAACTGATTAATATTGAAAAATCTGATGACAGACAACCACAATTAAGTTTACGGTTAGTTATTTTTGGTGGGGAAGCCCTAGAGTTACAAAGCTTAAAACCATGGTTTGAGCAACACGGGGATAAAAGTCCACAGTTAGTAAATATGTACGGGATTACAGAAACAACTGTGCACGTGACTTATCGAGCCCTAACAATCAAAGACCTGGACAGCAGTGGCAGTGCGATTGGTTGTCCAATTCCCGATGTACAGATTTATATCCTTGATGACAACTTACAACCAGTGCCCATTGGGGTTAAAGGGCAAATGTATGTTGGCGGAGCGGGTGTAGCACGAGGTTACTTGAACCGTCAGCAGTTGAGTTGGGAACGATTTATTCCTAACCCATTTAATCATCAACAAGAAGGTCGGCTTTATAAGACGGGAGATGTAGCTCGATATTTCCCCAATGGTGATATTGAGTATCTCGGTCGCATCGATAACCAAGTGAAGATTCGGGGCTTCCGCATCGAACTCGGAGAAATCGAAGCCGTCCTCAACACCCACCCCCAAATTCAACAAGCTGTAGTCATTGCCAGGGAAGATATTCCTGGAAACAAACGATTAGTAGCTTATTTAGTCAGTGAGGATAAATCACTAAGCACGAACCAACTGCGTGAGTTCCTCAAACAAAAGCTACCTGAATACATGTTGCCTGCTGCCTTTGTCACCTTAGAAACCCTACTGTTAACTCCCAATGGCAAAGTAGACCGCAAAGCATTACCAGCACCTGATGGAGAAATTGCCCGAGAACGTGAATATGTTCCACCTCAAACTGAAACGGAAAAACATATTGCGGCGGTTTTAAAAGAAGTACTACAACTAGAGAAAGTGGGCATTTATGACAATTTTTTTGATCTAGGAGCTAACTCATTAACATTAGTAACTATAAACACTAAGCTACGGGAAATATTGTCAATAGAACTGCCAGTTATTGATATGTTTACTTACCCAAATATAAAAATTCTGAGTCAACACATAGCAAAGGTTAATACTCCAAAACCTTTATCAGAAGACTATGTATTAGACCGTAAGCAAATTAAATCTAGTAGAAAAAAAAGGCGTCAGCTCAGACAACAGGGTTGAAATACTAAGAGATTACTTCAAGGCAATAAAAAAGAGATGGTATTATGTACGAAATTAATGATTTAGATGATATTGCAGTTATTGGGCTAACTGGTCGCTTTCCTCAAGCAAAAGATCTTAATTCTTTTTGGCAAAATCTTAAAGATGGTGTGGAGTCTGTTTATTTTTTCTCAGAGCAAGAACTTCTAGACTCCGGCATCAGCTCTGAATTACTGAAAAATCCCAACTACGTACGGGCGAAATCCGTGCTTTCAGACATTGAAATGTTCGATGCACCTTTCTTCGGATTCAGTTCTAAGGAAGCAGCGCAACTTGACCCACAACAACGTCTATTCTTGGAATCCGCCTGGGAAGTTATTGAAAGTGCTGGTTATGACCCAGAAAAATATGGTGGCTTAATTGGAGTTTATGCAGGGATAAGCTTTAACAGTTATATGCTCAAGAATATCTATCCTAACTTTGACTTCCAAGATACTGTTAGTGGGTATCAGTTAATGTTAAACAGTGATAAAGATTTTCTGCCTACCCGTGTTAGTTATAAATTAAATCTTAGAGGACCAGCAGTTAATATCCAAACAGGCTGTTCAACTTCATTAGTAGCGGTTCACTTAGCCTGTCAAAGTTTACTCGATGGAGAATGTAATATGGCATTGGCTGGTGGAGTCTCAATTTCGATTCCCCAGAATATGGGTTATCTCTATAATGAGGGCATGATTCTCTCTCCGGATGGTCATTGTCGAGCTTTTGATGCCAAAGCCAAGGGAACTGTAGGAGGTAGTGGTTTAGGTATTGTGTTGCTGAAGCGACTAGAAGATGCGATCGCAGATAGAGATTATATTCATGCCATTATTAAAGGTTCGGCTATTAATAATGATGGCTCTTTGAAAGTGGGTTACACAGCACCTAGTACA
>JAAUYH010024574.1_pt1 | contig 27870 bp, 18 predicted proteins | sample 7278061 | NCBI WGS metagenome assembly JAAUYH01 (sample SAMN14350203, study PRJNA611818) | marine sediment metagenome | isolation source: surface marine sediment (0.6m) | place: French Polynesia: Moorea | collected 2018-08
CAGAACTTCCCATACGGGTTCCGATCCTGCATTTACGAGAACTATAATTTCATTATAGAAATTGGAGAATCGTAGTAATAATTTTTACACAAAAGCAAAAATACATTTTAGAAGCGAAAAGTTGCAGTTCCTCTCAGAATCCAGCTAACTTCGTCTAACGGTCGAATTTATTCATATCAACTTATATTACCAGAAATATCTCACTTTTAGTGGATATAATAAAGCTTTAATGACCATAGAATTATTTATTGCAGATCACTATGCAAAGCAAATAATGAAATTTCAAGTTTCAAAAAAAATCTTTTTTATACTTTTCATAAACGAAAAATCAACTTAACACGGATGTTGAAGAGCTAATGAGGTGAGGCATAATATTCTACGCCATTATAATAGTCTGAAGGTATTATAGATCAAATTTTGAGATGGTTGAAACATCCAAAGAGAACTGCTCGTTTTTAAATGAAGTGTAGAAGGCACTTGGCTGGTTGAATTTTTCATCTACGAAGAAAAATCTTTGCTGATATGAGCACTTCACCAACATCACTGCATCTCTGTTCAATTTCAATATTACGGACATTTAAAGAATGGGTTGAGTAACGGTAGTACCGCGATGACCGAAATCGAAGAGCGTTCTTCCTGCAAAGATTGTTTGCTTGTTGGGAAAAAGTATATGATTCACTGCGAGATTAATTTCTGTCCATCATAAAGACTGCCTGGATCTAATGCCGCTCTATACCACCAAAACGTTTGAAAACGCTGCGAAGTAAAATATTCTTGAACTGCCCGAGGCTGAAATCTTTAACAAGCTCGTTCTAACGTTTCTAACCATCTAAATGAGTATGGAGGGAAAGAAATAAAAATAATTATCGTTCAGTGATCTCGAGGGAACTTCGGGCCTCAGCACTTGCACGAATGATCGATATCGAAATACTCTCTGAAGTACTGTACTTCCAAAAATGTTTTGATTCTATCAAACTACCTACCAGTGATTCCCAAAAATTTCGAGTGACATTAAAAGAAACGACCGCGATTTATAATCTTTTGCAGGTGTAGCTTTTCATTTCAAAGACAGTCTGGACGAAAACTGGCAACGGGTATTAGAGGTCATGAAATTTAATTTCGATTTTGTGATTCATTCTGCTTTGTTGGCATTGATGAGATATTGCTTTGGTTCCCATTGAGTCCCCGTTGGTAATGCTCTAACAACCTGCGGTATTGACGAGTTCAGATGACAAAAATAGGTGGAGGTCACATACTTAAATTTTTCAATGAATTAAGTCACTTCTGGAGCTAAACAGGATCCCAAGAAATCGTTGGCGATTTAAAAAAGCGATACCACGAACCGATACAACACTGCTATGCTATTTTATTTCAGACCGTGCAGTAGAATGATTTTATGTGAACGGCTAGAAGAATCATAAATTTGGTGAAGCAAGAGATCTTGAAGAAACTATGCGGGATAAGAAACGATAATCGTTAACTGAAATAAAGTAAAGAGGAAAACCTTCCCCCGATCTCTTAAAGAATATTGCTGAATGAACCCTAAAACCTGGTCTTACGGCAAAACTGAACTTTACAATCTGTCTTTTACGACATATAATGAACGGCGACCGATATCGCATATGAAGAAGACAGCTGGGATTTTTTTTCAAGTTGTTCGCGAGGGAAGTAAATCCATGCGTGTATTTGTTTTTTCGGTGACATTAAAAGCTTGTTGACAAAAGCTTTCAACTTCAATATCGTAGCTGTACCACGAACTCGTGCTTTTCGCATTTGGTCTCAAAGCTTGGGAAGACAATTATCGCCTGTTTGCTATAAACCTTGTGACATGGATACTGCCTTTGAAGGCAATGGTCAAATTGTTTCAACAAAACGAAATCGGAAAAGAGTAACAACTTGGATGCTGAATGAAGTTGAACCATGAAGAAAACCGCATTGAATCGCAAAGATGGCAGTAGATCGATTCTGATACGCTATTCTTTACTATTCTCTTCTTTATTATCTCCCTTTCTTTATTGAGACACTCCAAACGAAAAGCTGCATCGGAAAAGCTAGGAAATGGTGATTATCAGCACAAAAGAACCTCAACTTATTAAATATTCCATAGAACGAAGCTCCTTCGATAATTATTTCGAAGTTGATGTTCCCGACGTTCGACGCGTACAATAGAAGATGCGAAAGAGCTGAGTGGTCAGACAACTTGCAGCAAGCTCTTTTAGATAAGGTGTGAAGATTTCGAGCACTTGTTATCAATGCGAACTATGAGTTACTTCGTGTATAGGCGCTTGAAATGTTGCAAGATGGTGAGGTCAATCTGAACCCGCTAAATGTAATACTGAAAACTGTACGGCAACCTATTGATTTTATTGATAGAATTTGGGTACTTTCATTCGCTCAAAGATTCAAAATAGTTGAACGATGCTCAGCTGGAAGAAAACTGTAAGGTTAAGAGCAAATCTTGCAGTCAAATCGAGAAATGGTATGCCATTTAGGTAAGATGAAAATTGCGTACGAAAATATTTGGACGAGAGGAAGTTGGTAGGCTGTGACGAGACTCACTTCATTTTCAATGCTGAAGATGGTTATATTCTTGATATAAAAGGAGCAAAGAGACTATCTTATGTTGATCACAGTTCCCGACCTGACAAGTTCACTGTGCTTGTTAGAATTTCTGGTGCTGTTGAAGAGAAAATTGAAGCACCGTTCTGTGTTTTCTGAATCGAGACTGCAATTATACGATCACTGGTGTCTCTGGCGATATTTGAGGAATATCTTATCGTACGCAATCGAAAGGATGGATAGACAAAACTTTACTTCCTGAGTACTTCACAATCTCTGAAATAATCACGGCATTGCCTGAAGACCGTATAAGAACGGTTTATTTTGACGATTGCACGGCATATTACTCTGCACCTGCCCTAAAAACATCGCTTGATGCTATACGTACTCGTTTGGTACGGCTTCCCAAAAATTCCACCCGTCATATTTAGCCTTTAGACCAAATGGTTTTAAGAGCTTTTAAGGCATTATTTCGAAAGAAATAGAACGAGAGGAGAGCTCAAAAAAGTCTGAATTTTGCACATACAAACACTGGGAGGTTCATGAATCCTGTGAAACATATTTATTTTGGACTAATAAAGGAGTGCATTGATCAGTGAATCTCAGATATAGTGATAATACTAGTCTATCGGGAAGGTCTGTCATTGTATGCGAACTGTTTCTAGACGTCGACAGTGCGTTAAAAGTTGAACAACTGACGGAAGAGCTTCAGTCTGTTGAGAATAAGAACATGGAGTACTTATTTAGATTGAACCTTTCCAGTGAATAATCATTGATTCTATATACAAACGATTATTACTATCGCCCAAAGTTATACCCAGTAAAGTCCACACTAATTTCTTCCTATAAATCCACTGTTTAAAATTCTATCGTTATAAAAAGGGCAGAAGTGCAAAACGATGAAGAAGGAAGAGACAATTCGACAGCTGATCAGAGTACTTAATTCGGTACATACGTGTCGCTTAAGCGTGTTCCTTTTAGTACTGCAGCTACCCACAAGTAATAATTTTCGAACTGATAGCCCAGAAACTCCAATAATTGACAGGATCGAATTCTAAGAATACTTCGCACCGTTCAACTTTATTATATACCGTTCCTAAAAAGTTATAAGATGACATTTTCGCAAACCAGAAAAAATAAACTTGTAGGTGCAATTTCAGGAACAGCAGGCCAATAAGAAAGGAAACTCCGGTTAATAGCAGATTAGATTCTTCTAAAAGAAACGTAAAGGAAATCAGACCCTAGGAAGAAATATACAATCTGCTGCTTCAAAATCTGAATCATTCGGCCGAAAACTAGATGCGGAATGTCTCATTTCTCGACAAGGTAGTCCGGTCACGAAATCAAGAACAGAAATAGATTGAATAAATACTGCAAATTCTTTCTTCGATTGTAAAGATCCGAGTAGGTTGAAGGAAAAGAAGAAGCTAAATTAATCGTCAAAAATAAAGAGAATACAAAAGAAGCCAAAATCAACTTACCAGATCTATCAGCTTTTTTCCTACTAATATGGAGACCATTTGCAGATTCTTTATAGTTTGTCCCGAAGAAGTTACACATTCAACGTATTTTTTACAGAAAGTAAGCTGTTTATGTCAGACATCGTTTTTTTCGAGCAAATTTCTATTCAGGAAGCCCCTGGGAAATTATGCTCAGGTTTGAGAACATGGAATAGTGCGATGAGTAGCATCTTATTATGTGGGATTTTTTCTCCTAGTGGCTGTTTCCTAATCTTGCTCCTATATGATCGGTAAATTTCGTAGCCCATTGTTTGAAATTACGTACGAAAAAACGCCGTACTAACATTGATTCAATGGTCTTTCGACTGCAACCAATAGGTGTTGTGAGAAACAATGAGATCTGTAAGCGCAGTACAGCTGTACTTTCATAAATATTTGTCTCGATTCTCGGAACCACCACCAATTCGGATGACGCATTGCAACGTGCTACTATGAGCAAGCCTCATACCTCGTTCGACACCTTGCCGGAAGAAGTTCTTGCAAGGGTGGTGAAGAAGTTGAAGCGTCGTGAGGAGCGTCCGCTGCAACTCTTCGTGCCATCAAGCCCATTCAGGCGCGCCTCGCCATCGGTATTCAACCGACTTAATGTGGTGATCCATGGACAACTGAGCTGCAATACCGCGACCGGTGAGTTGTACGTGGGTGAGTTTGCAGATATGGACGTGCTGACCGTTCATGCATTAGAAGCATGCGGTGAAGGCGCGTTCAGAACTGTGAGCATAACAATCGCAAAAGGAGAAAAACACCCTTATCTCGTTCGACCGACCACGGGTAGGCTTGGTGCGTTTCTCGCCAAGTTCTGCAAAAGTGAAGCGAAAATAGTTTTGGATGATTTCCCCGAGTTCACGGCACTATGGGCATGGAAGCTGATGCTAGAAGTAACTCGATCGGTTGGTACTCGTGCGGGGCACGTCGAATTCAACGTATCCCGTTCCGCTGTACAGCCTAGAGCCACATGGCCAGGATTCACAGACTATATATCGTGTATCTCGACGTTCCCACAACTGAAGTCATTATCCTACAACGGAGATTACTGCATGGCTCTCGAAATAGCGTGGTGTCGCGTTGGCCGCACTTTACAACATGTTGAGATCACTTTGACCTGCGACAATGATAGTGTCAGCGTTTTCGACGGGTGGCAGTGGGATACTTGTATTCGAGCACTTAAAAAGCACTGTCGGCAACTATCCTCGATTCATCTGTGCTGCCCACTACGCGATGAACCGCAGTTGGCCGAGGGAACATTTGTGCGCTTTCTTACATCTTACGGTGATCAGCTCGTTTCAGCAAGGCTCCATTTGCACCATCTTTCTCTGCGATCATGTACTCACATCGCCAAAAAATGCAACAACTTGCGGAGCGTGGTCGTGTGCGGGATAGAATCTGTCGATCGTCTTGCAGTTCTGCATGACCGCGTTGATACTGTTTTCTTCGACTTAGTACCAAACGAAAATTGGCCACCGCTCTCCGTCGTGATGCCGAATATGTCGTTCGTATCGAAACTGACGGTCAATCCCGTCACCCAATTCCCCAGCGATGCATACGTACCAGAAGAGTTCATCAAACATATGTTTAGTCCTAAGTTGATGTTGGTGAACAGCTTGACCATTCTATCTTACATGGATCCGCACTGCTTATCGTACATCGCCTCGAGTGCGTCACAACTGAAGCAAATACAACTGCACTTTGAAAGCCTAGACCATGTTGACTTAGGCCCGCTGGTGAGAGCGAACCCCCATCTCAAACGTGCCCATATCGAGGAATACATGCCGATTTACCATGGCAGAAGGGTAGCCAAGAGAATTGCGACAAGTTTGATCACTGCGCTCGCGACCGCACAGGAAATGACTTGGATTAAGATCGAGTTCTTTCTGCGAGTACCGGAGAACATTTTCCACGAACTGCTGTCATCACTGCGAACGAGGACGAACTTGAGCGTTGACATAACATTCACCGTCAACAAACCTTGGCTGCCTTCACAATAAGTAAGCGGACGAGCTTGAGGTTACGAACAGAACGAAGTTGCAGATTTATTGTAGAGAGAAGTGAAGCTTGAGCCAAATTAATGCATCTTCATCGATGTGGAGCACTATTCACACGGTTATCAGTCTAAGATTCAACGACCCCCAAGTAAACCTACGCTTCATCGAACAACTTTTGGTACGGTGCAAATATGGTGTCACGGAACGAAATCTTGATATCGAACGGTCGTATCCGATACTTCGAGCACACATCGAGCAGCGCATTGCCCTCCGGCAGTTCGGTCGAGTAAAAGTACATTCGCAAACATTTCAGCGTACGGCACCCCTGAAACGCACCCAGCAACCCCTCCACGACACGCACCACATTCATGTTTGGCAAATCGTCTTCGGACTTCTCCTCAATAGTGACCTGCTCCAGGAGCGGGTTCGCATTCGCCAGTTCACGAAACTCGTCCAACTCCGGCGCCAACGTCAAGAATTGCAAGCCCACGACCCTTAAGTTACTCGTTCCAGCCGCAATAAGCCGCAAACTCGACGGATACAAGATGCAATACACATGGAGACGTTCCAGCCAACTCAGCTTCGACTCGAACAACGCGTGGATGTAATCGTCGTTCATCGGCGACCAGATACGCTCATGTCGCATTACTCGCAGAGAGACAAGATTCTGACAGCACGCCATGGCCTCCGCCATCGCGCTGGTGTCGTTCATCTCGTACAACGTCAGCTCGAGCTCATCGATCATTGTGTGTAACGCCGCAATACGCTCAAAGCGATTGCGATCCTCTTCCACCAAGCACCTCAGCTTCGTGCACCGCGTCCCCACACGCTGAAAAAACGCGGCACTTAGCGCGTTCGAGTAAAACGCCGCATGCCTCAAACGCTCCCCATACGACATGAGAAACTCCGCGTACATGTCCTCCGTCACCTCCGAGTCCTCCAGCGGATCCTGCAGCCTGATCGATGTCAGCCCACGGCAATGCGTCTGCAGCAATCTCAAACACGCACCCCACGTATTTTCGCTGTACACCGGACAAAACAACTGCACCTCCTCCAGCGTGTGCCCCACACATGGCCACAACTTGCTCAACACCGAGGCGTCGTTCCCACGCCACGAGAACCTTCTCAACTGCTGCCACTGCGTGAAGCGCTGAATCATGGCCCTGTTGGGCATGACCACGTGCACGCTACCACCCACGGCCTTCATCGCCTCGATGGCCATGTGCTCCAGCTCTACGTTGCGGTGCATCGACAGCAGGATCTTGAGCTCGGCGCCGGGCCGCACGAAGCGGCCTATCACGTGCTCGATGTCGATGCTGCGGTCGCCGTAGTAGTCGCCGAATACGACCGAGTCGAACACACGGCCGCACCAGCCCAGCACGCGCATGACGTCCAACTCGTCGCACGGATCGAGCTTCAGCTCGCCGCCGAGCACGTCGCACCGCGTCGCGTTGCACAGGCGCAGCGAGCTGAAGCACGCAGGCAGCGCGCGACTGAACGGGCTCTCCGCCGCGAACAGCAGCTGGTGCAGCTTGCTCGCCCTCGCCCGCCCGCTCTTCGCGTAGTGCCGCAGCACGGCGGCCAGCCCATCCGCGGGCAGGGTGTCGAAGAACGTCTCCATCTGCTTCTTGCCAGGCACGCCACACCTGGACACAGAAAGGCGGCTTCGATAGGATGATCCCAGATTCCAAGTGGAAGAATTGTTAAAATCTTACGTTTTACAAAAGCCGCATCCTATTCCTACACGGAAGAAGAAATATTATTCTGTTCTACATCGCGTTCGCGCCGGTGGGAAGCTCACGCCGTCCTCAAGCATCACTCGCAAGCTCGAGTTCGCGCAGTTCGTCCGCCACCAGCTTTCCGGCCTTCACATCCGGGTACTCCTTCTCCATCCCGCCATTGCAAATAAGGGGTTTCAAACTCATATCGCTGTGCACGTGCGCGAAGAACGTCGAGCTCACACGCCACTTGCTCCTTCCCTCCGCCACCGCGCACCTCGCCGCCCTGGCGCCCTCCTCACTAACGACCACCTCGTGCATGCCCCTCTTCACGCGGCCCGCGGTGAGATACTCGATCTGAATGCCGCTCTGCACCAGCAGCGTGCCCTCGGGCATGACCACGGGCAGGCGCTTGCCCTCGGCAGTCCATATGTACAACCCGGGATATCTAGCACGGCCATGCAAGCTGAGCATGCTAATATCGTAGTGATAGCCCGCCAGCGTGCGACCAACCTCGCCCGCGTAGCGCTCCATGTCGGTGCCGGTGGGCGCCAGCAGGTGAGCACCGCCCTGCATCAACTCGGTGAAAGCATCCTTCTCCAGGCCCAGCCCGATGGCCAGCAGCTCGGCGACGGCCAGTGCGGCGCGCATGAGCTTCCAGCCCCAGCCGTCCATGACGGGTGCCCACTCGGTGGCGAACGCGCGCGGGACGACGGGGGGCGCGTTGAGGGCGGGGAAGTCGGTGCTCGCGGGGCGCGCGCCGATGCGCCAGAAGAAGCGCCACTTGGGGTCGCGCGCGCGCGCGCCGGGGTCGCTGCGCGGGCGGTGCGCGGGCGCCAGCGCGGCGGCGTACGCGCGGTTGTCGCGCGGGCGCTCGGTGTGGTCGGGCGTCGCGCCCACCTGGTGCGCGTGCTGCGGCCGCGCGTCGCGCAGCTTCTCCGCGCGCGGCTGCGCGAAGTACCGCTCCATCATGTCCACGAACGCCGCGCTGTCCGCCGCCGACACCCGCGGGTCCCGGATCAGCACCGCCCCATAATCCTCCAGCGCCTTCGTCAGTGCCGCCGCCGCCTCGGCGCTCGGCGCCCCGTCCAGGTGGGCGCTGATGTCCACCAGTGGAATCGTGTCCTCTAGCGTCGCCGGCGACATCGCTCTTGCTGCGGTACAGGCGTGGAGCGACTGTTGTGCTCTTTCGCGTTGGAGATCAACCGAATCTGATTGCTGTAATGGCGCGAGATATTTACTCACCGAAATTTGCATTACGGTACAATTTGCTACAGTCCCGCCTTTCTCACAGGCATTTCGTCATGTGTCCTGTTCGGGAGGTAATGCTTGTAGGAAATTAAGTTCGGTCACAATGGAGACGTCTGAATTTCTAATCAAAACCATTGTGGAGATAGAGTGGTTGGGAACTGGAAAGCAACGCTGAGCCGTATCTACACGGCACGCTAGTCTTTTTCACTGTGCACAACTATTCCCCGTGCACTAGCTTCTCTTCCAAGCATCGCACAAGATGTGGTTGCGATAAATCCAATCGTTCCGAGTGATGTCGTTCGTATCTCATCACCTTCAGATTACGGTTGGACCCAGCAGGAAGCTCGCACAACCGAAGCATTTGTGTTTCGGGCGCTGAATCACGTGCGCCGCCATGTCGCGTTGTCGGCTGCAGCACGATCGACGAACAGCAGCGAGCGTAGTTTGGTAGCGTAGAGTGGTGCCAACGCCAAAGATTGGGCTCGCGGCTAATTGCTGCGCACACTTGTGAACGTGCGACGCGTTGTAACGGCCAAGCGGACCCAACGGCAGCGGCAGAACGCCTGCGCACGGCACACGCGACGCTACGATTGTAGGCGACTAACACGGGACGAAAATGAAGCGGTGCAAATTCGCAAACTAGGTGCGGCTAGGTGTTGTTACCAGGTGGACGTTTCGTCTCTGTAACGGTCGGGACGTGTGGGCCAATGAGGGGGGAGCAACGGTGTAGGGGGATCTCAGCTAGATTCATACAGCTGTATAATAGAAAGGAGGTAAGTGTTTACTCGATCGAGGTAGTGTACAGTACATCAGACGTACATCGACACGGTCTCATGCTTGTGGCGCGCGATGCAGCAGCACGCGTTGGTCCATAAACTTAGGCTGTACAGTAGGGCGTTGGCTAACGTGGCGATGACGAGCACGATGCGGGCGCCATTGCCGTTGTCGAAGCGGCGGTGGCCGTAGGGGTGCGCTATTGTGGGGCCGCCTTGTTGCGTGGACACAGCGACAGGCGTCTGCACCCCCGTGCCAACGGAGGAGGTGGCTATCGGTGTGGCGACGAGGTGGCGCGAGTTGGCGCGAGCCACGAACACGGACAGCACGATGGTGCCAATGATCCACCAGATGGCGGCGAACGCGTGGATGGTGCCGTCCAGGATGACGGGCGCATCCTCGTCGGTGACGCACGCGACCAGAACCAGGAAGATGACGGCGAGGGCGAGGAACACGCCTATCCCGCCCAGGATGTAGGCGTAGGCACACACCCCCACCGCGCCCACGTTCAGCGCGCAGCCCCCGCTCAGGATGCCGTCCACGTACGTCGTGCTCTGCGTCGCGCCCACCAGCACCAGCACGATGACCGAGCACAGCAGCGCTATCGTGTTCACGAGCAGTTTCACCGTCCGCTTCACGCACTTCCCGGGCTGTGCCATGGCGCTCGTGCGGATTTGTGTGAGGGTAGGCGTGTGTTAGTTAAAATGCGTGATCATGTACGACCCGTGGGCGCGCATTGCATGCGCTGATTGGGTTTAGATCTGGTGCCTGTTCTACTATTTGCGTAGCTGACACGAAAATGCAACCGTTGTACTTGTCCCGATTCCCGCTGCATAGCCCGTTCTGTCTTCCGCTCACTAGGCTCATGGCGCCGCGTAGTGCTAGGCATGTCGGCCTCGCTCTACTCCGCCTTTCCTCTCGTCACCCCCGTGCGCAAGAACATGTATAGTTGTGCACATTCTCAACTACATACATCGCGCTCCCTCCACCTCGTCGCATCTGTGAACACCTGTTGTTATGATTTTCACTTCGTTTTCGGGTGCCAGCGTATCCCTCACTCACTCATCCACTCATCCACCCACTCCTCGAGTGTAACTTCCGAGTCAGGATTGCACTGCACCTAGCTTTCGGGTCGAGATGAAAAGCTATTGGCGTTTGACAGGAATGCCTCGGGCGGGGCCCCCATTATTCTGGCCATTGTTTGCGGCGACGATATCATTTTGATGTGTATGATCCTGGAACCCCCAACGCCTAGAGCAGCGTTGTTTGAAGAGCAAGTGCCACAAGTCATTTTGATAGTGCCTGACGTAAACAACAAGTTCATATGGTGCGATGTGTTGTCCTGAATGTGTTTCGAACTGAAATATGACAACCACTGGGAATACCGGTGCGGAATCATATCGTACGATTATTTTAGAACGTTCCTGAACGACTGCGCAGTACGAGGGTGCATTGGTTTTGGCGCCAATTCGATAGCACCACACAATCCCATGTGCAACCAATATCTCCCGCCGCCCCAACAATCCAGCACCTCTGTATGCGCCACCGACCACAGGCGGCGAGAAACATGCCATCGACAGGGACGGCCACGCGCGACTATGGGTTCCCGGGGACGCCGTACGCGTCGCAGACGCAGCTGATGGACGCGCTGTACGACGCGATGCGACGCGGCGCGGCGGGGCTGTTCGAGTCGCCTACCGGCACGGGCAAGACACTGGCCATCATCTGCGCGGTGGCCACGTACGTGCGGGATGAGCGGCGCGTGCCCGCGCCCGCGGACGGCGCAGACTGGGTGGCTGCGCACGAGCAGAACCGCGTGCGCGCGGAGAAGCTGGATAGCGAGCGGCGCCGCGTGGAGCGACGTGCGCGCCGCGTGCGGCGCGTCGAGGACCCGGTCAAAGTCCAGGAGGGCGGGAAGAAGCGCTACCGGCCACGCACGAGCGCGCCGAAGGAGGACGAGTTCCTGCTCGTTGACAAAGAGGTCCCCGCGGCGTGCTCCGACGATGAGCCAGTGTTCTCGGATGAGGAAAAGCCCCGCCCGCCGACTCCGCGCGACGAGCTCAGGGTCAGGCCGCTGCGCGTGCTGTTCGTGACGCGCACGCACTCGCAGCTGGCGCAGTTCGTGCAGGAGTTTCGCAAGACGCGCCATGCGCGCGGCGACGACGCGGTCAGCGTCGTGCTGTTCGGCAGCCGCAAGCACATGTGCGTGAACGACGCCGTGCGCGCGCTAGGCAGCGCGCACGCGATTAACGAGCGCTGCCGCGAGCTGAACGAGGCGAAGACGCCCACTGCGTCGGGCGCCAAGCGCACGCGCGCGCAGCGCGTGGGCGGCTGCGAGGCCCGCTCGCGCGCGGGCGAGGACCTGCTGCGCGACCAGGCTCTCACCGCGCTGCACACCCCAGTCGAGCTGGAGGAGGCCGCCAGGCGGCAGGGTGGTTGCCCGTACTACGCAGCGCGCGCCGCCCTCGACTCCAACGACGCCGACATCGTAGGCGTGCCGTACAGCGCCCTGTTGCACGCGCCCACGCGCCGCTCCTTGGGCCTGCACGTTGACAAGGACACCGTCGTCGTGTTCGACGAGGCCCACAACTTGGTCAGCGCCGTGTGCGACCTCAACGCCGCGACGCTGGCTATTGATGGGTTGCGCGCGGCGCGCGGCGCGATGCTGCGCTACAAAGAGCGCTATGAAACGAGGCTGTCCACGTTTAATCTATTCTACTTGAGGCAGCTGGTTGCTGTGGCGAAGGGCCTCATCGAACTGTTGGAAAAGGTGCAGAAGCAGGACAAGCCCAGGGTGCTCACCCCCGCGGAGGTCGTGTTCGAGGCCATGGTGGACAACGTCAACCTCTACCCGCTCGTGGAGTTCATGCGCGAGTCCAGGTTGACCAACAAGCTGCGCGGGTTCGTGGAGCTCGCCGTGCGCGAGGAGGCGCGTGAGGAGGCGCGTGAGGAGGGGGTGAAGAATGATGACAAGGCGAAGTTCGCGAAGAGCAAGGTGAAGGGTGTGAAGGTGGTGGAGGGCAGGAAGGTCGAGCCGACCGTGCGACGGAAACGACCTGTGGCTGCGGACGACCAGGCGAAGGAGGCGATGCGCGCGGCGGCGGCGGGGCTGACCAGTTTCGAGTCGTTCATTGGTGCGCTGGCGGATTGCCCGACGTACGCGCGCCTGGCGCTGTACCCGAAGACCGAGAGTGTGCCGGGGAAAAGCGCGTTGGCGACGGCGTGCAGGTACAAGTTCTTTGTGTTGGAGCCGGAGGCGTTGTTCAAGGAGGCGCTGGCGGACGCGCGCGCGGTGCTGATGCTTGGTGGCACGCTCAGCCCGCGTGAAGCGATCAAGGAGCGGCTGTTGAAGGGATTAACACACCCTGTTATCGAGTTCGAGTGCGACCATGTGGTGCCCGCCGAGCATGTGCGCACGGCGGTGGTGGGCGTGGGACCACGGGGCCATATGCTGCAGCTCACGCATCGCGCGCGGGCGAACTGGACGGCGACGGACGAGGTCGGACTGGCGCTCGTGGAACTGGCGACCGTTGCGCCCGGCGGCGTGGTGGCGTTTTTCACCAGCTACGAGTATCTAGAGGCGTGCGCGAAGCGCTGGGCCGGCACCGGCGTGATGTCCGGCATGAAGCGCCCGGTGTACTTCGAGGGGCGCGCGGATGGCGGCGCGGCGTTCGAGAAGTACTCCATGGCGGTGCGGGACGACCCCGCGAGCGGCGCGTTTCTGGCGGCGGTGATGGGCGGGCGGCTGTCGGAGGGCATCAACTTCACCGATGACTTGGGACGGCTGGTCGTCATTGTGGGGATGCCGTTCGCGAACGCGCAGGACGTGGAGATGGCGGAGTGTCTGCGAAATGTGGCGTCGCCGAAGGAACGCAGCAGGCTGCTCGTGCACGGATGCATGACCGTGGTCAATCAGTGTGTGGGCAGGGCGGTGAGGCACAGCGGGGACTACGCGGCGGTCGTGTTATTGGATAGCCGTTATGCGAGAGATAGCACCAAGTGCTTGTTGCCCAGATTCGTAAGGAGGAATTGTGTCGTGTCCAGACAGTTTGGCGAGGCGACGAACGTGGTGGCGCAGTTCTTTAGAGAACGTGAGGGAAGGTGAGGATTTGTGCGTGAGTTGGTCGACATACTAACGCAGCACACATGTTTTGGAACAAGAAACAGTACTTGAGCTGGAACTGTACATATCCACCCGATAATGGAGATTCTTCGAAGGCTACGCACATTGTTCCATTGGCTTGTCTTTTCAAGTTACTTTCTTAGTTGAGAGATGTTGAAATAATTGGGCTGCGTTGCGTAGTATGTTAGCGATGAAAATAAATTGTACCAAACGAGGTGGATCGAATCGTGTTGTGCTCGGTACTAACTTGGTTAACTTATCATTAACTGCACATTTTTAGGTGCATTCAGTTCGACTTCGAAGTTATGTTTCGCCCATCCCGCTCTCTCAGAAACTGGTGGAGTTCGAGGCAACAGTACAATAAACGTTCCGTGCCTTCATTTCAGATTACTTTAATTATTCATCAAATATGAGATTACACATGTCAAGATTTTTGTTTTCATAAGGTGCACTGGTCCGCGTGATTGTTGTGGCTTCTCGTGTTCGACTTCTCTTAGGGGTTACAAAGCTAGAGTTCTCAAGTTATAACAAAACCTTATTCAATACGACTGAGTTTAGTGCTGAATATTGCCAGATTAATTACACGGGTTGCTGTAGAAAATACGATATTTGGGATAAACCGTTTGGTCCCAAAATATCAAACGTTCACGATTGACACTCAAAACTTAATTCTTTTCGGGAATTTATGGTCAACAGTTCTGTAATTTATAGGATTAAAATAAAATGCTGTTACTCTGAAAACTGTCTTCATGTTGCAACCTTTTTTGCTTTATTATTATGTGCAAGCTTACAAGCACAAGGTGGTTCTATTGAATTAGACACGAAACTGGACATAATATACTTTTAATTTACTTGAATTTGACAAGTGGTTGTGTTCCACAAATTTTTTGACACATCTCACAATCTAATTCTGAGACAAACAGCAAAAATTAAAATTTCTTACGATTCATATTTGGATTCCATCCGCTTCCGGCGGGTTAAAGGTACATGATGGGTGTTAATAGTAACGGAACAGGCCCTCGAAATTTGCTGAGCAGCAAAGGTATAGTCCTGGTCTGTTTCTTGTCGTTTCTCGCTATGCTCATTTTTGTACAAACTTACTTGCCTCCTAGAATTTTGGAATACATCTCAAGAGAAAGCATCACTCAGATTATCGAGAGAACTATGCCAGCAAGTAACTTCGGTTCTTGTAAGTACGAGAAATACGACAACTGGCCATTCATCGATGAATTCCCGTATTTAAATGAAAAACGGAACAAGCTGCTCTACGTGAAAACACCCAAGTCTGCATCTTCAACGATATCACATATTCTACAAAGATATACTACGCGTCATAATTTATCTGTTGCTTATCCAGATTTCGAGAATGATAAATGGGTTCTTTTGGACGAGAGCGACGGGATGGATGCAAAGTTAAGAGCTGTAGGCGAAACTCGAAGCGAAGTCGATGCGCTCGTTTCGCACGTCGTATACAATTCCACCTGGGTAAATAAACTTCTGGGTACTGACCGTCCGTTTAGGATAACCTCGGTGCGTGACCCTATGGCTCGTTCATGGTCGATGTTTCTACATGGGTTAGAATTTAATATAACTGAGTTTACATTCGGCGCAACAAATGCTTGGGATTTCGCTCAACTATTAGAACTGAACTCGCAATCATCGTACATGTCCGGATTTGGGTCTGGCATAGATATGAATAACGCAACTCAAGTCACGGGACATTACGACCACATCGTGCCATCCAACAGAGTTCTCGAAAGCATGATAACGTTAGCACCTAAGTTAGGGCTACATGCTTCCGATTTGCTCTACTTTTCACAGAAGACCTCGTTTCATAAAACCCCTCTTGATGTGGTGACTCCAGAAGAAAAAGTGGAAATAGAAAAAATAATGGAAGGAAAGACACGAGTGGACTCGGAAATATTGAAGATAGCGCAAGAGAGATTAGAAGAAGAACTAGACAAATTGCCGGAAAAAATAACTTCTATTTCGACTGATATACCCCTAATGTTAAAAGAAATCAAACAAGTTTGTGGTCATATTCATCCTGAAGACGAATCTTGTCTCGACGATAAACAAGTTAGATGGGACGGCAACGCAATGTGTTTGCATGAATGTATAGAGAAATGGTCTAGGCGAAATATATATTGCACGCGAGAAATATATGCAAACTAATAAATGGACTAAACCTTTGTTCAAGATCAAGTTTTTACTATTTTACAAAGAAAAAATTCGCCAAGTGATGCTAATTAACTTTACTTGAATTAATGAAATACTATCGGGACATAAGAAAAGAATTAATTTGACCAGAGTATTTGGCACTTGAATATTACAATTTCAAACTTGACGTACTCAAAGAGAATAATTTGTGAGGAACTCAGAGAGAAAAGTTGAATTTCAACAATTCTGGTGAAAATTTATATGTTGATGATTCAAGAAGTGATGTTCGAGTTGACTTTTAGAATTGAAAAATGGTTGCATGCAAAATGTGCCAGTTATGTATTGTAAAAATTCTTGTATACTGCAAAACAGAGTAATCATTTCGGTTTAGTTTACATTACAAATCTTGAAGCCTTGAAAATATTAGCATTCACGAATATATCTCTGCCAGCGCCCAGAGCCAACGTGACAAGATTGGCCGCTGCAAGGGAACATGATGATTCGATGCACAACAACTTGGCTCGAGCGCCCACCGATATGAAGCATGTAGGTTTTTCCCGGCTTTAGCACATCTGCGGTTGAGAATGCATGGGGTCGGAAATCTACGGAGAAAGACTTCTTCGCTCGTCCATAACCGTTGTGGTATGCTTTTGTCCACTTCGTGCCTCGGAGGAAAGAGGATTTTCCTCTTCTCAAACGAAAACCATTACCTTGCGGCCATCGCAGCCATACGTCATTGTGTTCGGTCCAATGCTTCGTAGTCATTTCGATAACGATAGCATAGTTGGATTCAACGGGTACACGAATACCGTACTCCATCCATTGCTTCGATCGGAAGGTCCTTCTTCCACGAAAAGCCGGTTTGAAAATCATACCATTCGTTGTGCTCAGCCAGCTGTGTGCTCCCAAGCCTCCTCGAACTACTCGATATCCCTTAGCTCCCATCTTCACACAGTACGACTTTTTGAACGGCAAAGGTCCTTTCGGTTTTGGTTCAGAGTTGGAATTCGGCTTCGCAGGCTTTTGTTTGTTCGAATTTGGTTGTTTGGGTTTGGGCTTCGGTTTCGGTTTTTGATTCGGCTTCTTCGAAGAATTCGGTTGTTTCTGCTTATTCGGGGAAGTCTTTTGACTCGGCTTCTTTGGGGCAGGTTTTGGTTTCGGCTTGTTCGGAGTAGTCTTTTGATTCGGCTTCTTCTGCTTGTTGAAAGAAGGCTTCGGGTTCTTTTTGCCGTACCACTGCTTTGGTTTTTGTGTTTGTTTTTGTCCTCTCGAATTCTTTGATAGACGAGAAGATCCAGTATTTGTAGTAGAAGGAGACGGTTGATGTGTAGACTGAAGTGGTTGGTTTGAGCCTACAGGCTTGGTGTCTACGCCAGGATTTGCTTCTTCTTCTTCGGGAGCTGGTGGAGCGTCTTTCGGACAAGAGAAGTCCACTTTATATTCAAGACGCTCATGAAGTTGAGTTTCACATCCAACCGTCATATTTCCATAGTATGGTAGAATCCAGGGAAACCTCTCTCCCCGAACATCACCGGCAATTGTGTACGGATGATTCACCTCGGTACGTTCAATGTGCCCGTTAATGAAGAAGTGGACGTGATGAACGTTTCCAGCAGTCGCACATTTCACGGTAATCCCATTCGTACTCCACGTTCTCGGGCAGAATTTCAGACCATCCTTCAGCCACGGACCTTTCTTTCCGCCTCGACCCGCTTCTATAATCCTCATTCCGGTCGTTTTCCCGAACATTCTCAAGTTTTCCCTCCCTCGCTTGTACAATCTACGCTGTTTCACGTTCCCATTTCCAATAACATTGCGGTTCGGCGCCGACTTTCTAGAACGATTGTAAGTTTCAGCGATGATTCCCGCAAGTGATCGATTTTGGGGAGTTCTCGGAACTATAGCTCCTTCCTCACTCCCGTCTACATTGAATGTAGAATCTGAGGCATTTGTAAGTAGAACGACAGTTGCACAAAGAAAAGCGGATAGCAGCGGTGCCCGCAGCATATCGCACTTTTCGAGTCAGGTGGTTTTGTTAGTTGTGTTTCAGCAGTTTCGATTTCTCTCGGCGTATCGAGCAACAATGTGTCGTCTCAAGGGAAGTGAAAATAAGTGCAATATCCGTTGCAAAGTGTCCCGGCGAAGGGTAGACAATGGCCGCAATGGAGCGACGGATTACCAGAAATTCGAGGCCCGTTGTATTAAGAATTCGGCCACGTACAATGTTGCAGTCAGAAGTTAAAACATAACGTTTTTTCTAGAAAGAAAAAGTTGATGAAATAGAAGTAGATTTCGTAATAAACTGCTTCCTGATCTTTGCTGAACACTAAAAACTGTTGGAATCCGAAAGTTATGAAAGTATTATATTTTTCCGCGTCAGGTTTCTATCTGGATAGTATTTACTTCTCAAAATTTCCATGTTCTTATTGGAATATATATAATTACTGCATTCTCCGCCTGATCTTATGCAATGTAATCTCGTAGTCTAGATATGCTTATAAATCGAAAACTTAAATTGGCCATTAACCTTCAACAAAAAGACTACTCCCAACTCCAAAATTGAAATATTTAACTGTTTTAAGTAGACTAACATTAAAGTTTTGACATGATTACATTGATTGCTCCAAGTAATTGAAAAGTTCCACTTTTAATGTTCGTTCAGACAGTATGAATATTCTGAAATTTAGAACTATTGATATTTAACGGAAATAATTTACTAATTTTAACTGAATTGTGTTCACTCGCTTTGAGATGCGTTGTTTTCAATCGTTTTGTAGCTCCGCAGATCAAGTTCCACCGTTATCTATGACAAATAAACCTGTATTTCGTCAGAAAGTCAATCTCATTGCCCTTGCAGGTCATACTTAAAGAATCAACACTACGAAATAAGTAAGAAATGATTGACATAATCCATAGAAAATAAATTGATTGAAACAATACAGTAAAAGCAAGGTATACATTTACAACTGTTCATGAGATGCTAGTGTAATTTTTTGAATTATTCCGCGTTCTCAGGAAGTTTGTTCCGAAATACCAATAATCGTTATCGCATTTATAAGAATTAACCAATTGTACATTCTATTCAAATTTAACGATCTAACGTTTTCGATTTTATGGAACTAATTTCTGTAAAGCAATCGATGAAGATGTACGAAGACATTGGACTTGTGCTTAGCTGGGAGTACATCGGCTCAGGATCTGAAAAGTTTCCGGCCTTCGGCCCGGCGGTGTTTCGCGTCATTATTTGAAAGTTCGAACCTGATGTAGGTTTTCTATCATAGTGATTCGGCGAACATTACCGGAATGAATTAAGAGCATAAATGGTTGAAATCATTTGAAGAAAAAAGCAGACGAATAATTATAAGGAGAACTCAGTGATGAATAATGAGCACTTTGCGCCCCAAACACTAGAATGAAAGTGATATTTGAGATTTAGGAACGTGCCGCATATAGTAGAAAGTTGAAAAAATTTTTTAGAAGAAAAAGGATAGCATTCAATATTTAAAAAAGTTATGCTTATTGGGAAATTCGGTTGCACGCTTTCATCAAAATTATACACAATTTGCTGAAATTAGGAAAAATGTTTCGTAGACGGTAAAAGAAAAACATTTATGAACCATTGGGTAGATTATAGTGAAACTCTAGAGCGATTAGCTTTGGTCGACGAAATTCCGGATACTTCCTTCAAAAATATGTACGACAAATTCTAATTTATGCTGTATTCGAAAAGAAACATGAAAAGAAACGCTTGTTAAATTGAATAACTCTCAATAAACTATCTTTTATATAGTCCGAGGAACTATACTACCGCAACATACGAATAAATTCCTTGTATCGGTGCTTGTATGAATTGCTTTGCAGAATTGCCAGCGGGATAACTAATATCATTTAGGTCGATTCCCTGTCTGCTTCGAATTGATTCCCCCTGAGACCTATTTTTTTTCATAGCGAAAGACCTTCACATAAGAAACTGCCATCTAGTACGCCCGAGAATTGAAAACTCCTGGTAACTAATCTGCACCTGAATCATGGTGTAATGAGGTGCTGACAATTGAATTTCCATTCGCGGACTTTAAGTGCAGTTCATTGTCAGTAATTCGGTCTACCACATTCCTTCCACCATTATCATTCCTTTCCACACATCGAAATTTCTGTAGCAGCACAAAAAAGGAGCCTTTTCTTGTGTTCAACCATTTCTTACAACTGAAGAACTACCATAAACTTGATTGAGCAGTTCCTGATTGTATCGAACATCTGAAGATCACAATGTTTGAAAGAGTTTCTACTTTGGAAAGTTTTCAGTTCTCCGGAAATTCCGGCACAAACCATATGATTAGCCTCCATGAAGGCGGTGTTCTTCGCAATGAATACATCCCGAGATGAAAGCCATTGCTAATTACTCTAGTATTACTCTATATTTTCAAAAATGGAATCACGAAGTTTTTATATTGTCGCAGAAGTTTTGAAAAAGAACGTTGCAACACTACTTTTTCGTTCGTCTCTTCGAGAATACCTCCTTTCAAACACAATAAGAATTTAGTGTACTGAAAATTTGGTGGCTATGCTTAGGGACCAGCATGAATCTGCTCAAGACGCATATTCATGAAACTCCAGGATTAACTCAGCAGACTAATTACACACCTGCAAGATTTCAGAAATTTCTCCATATTTTATGGATATCAATATTTGACGGAAGAAATGTTTGAAGATCATTGCTTCTTTCACGAAAATAAGACCGTGTCTCATCAAAAATTGAAATATACGGTTATCAAACTGCTTATAGCTTTGCATTCCGTTGACCTAGCCGGAATCCTGACAGCCTCAGAAAAACTTGATGCGACAAAGAGGAACTTTTCATAACGTTTGACACATTCAAGAAGGGCATAGTTCTTCTAATCAAAGTCCAATTAAACGCGATCCAAAGCAAAAGCAAAATTTCGGCTTCGATAATAGATATCAGTGACTAATTATGATTTGTGGATGTTCTGAAGTCAAAGGGTGTACGACGGCTCACAGAAAATCGAAATAATAGCTGATATCGCCGTTAGTGGGTGAAACCTAGATCCATAAGACTGCCGGAAGGCCTTGTGCCACTTAGCATTATCAACCAGAAAACACAGATAGTAGTAGTCACCACAATAAGAATAATGTAGTACGCTGTTGATTTTTTGCAGGTCTTCGAAAATCATCAACTCGTTTTTGTGAAACGAGGATACGCAAAAATGTACATTACATTCCATAAAACTAACGTCGTACATGATTCGGATAGTATAAACTGCCTGCCTCTTTAAGTCAAGCTTCTTTGGTTTAAAATCACTTAAACGAAATTTGCATTACCTTTCAATTCGAATTGGAGTGATACAAAGTGAAAGTTCGGAATATTTGTTATGTAAATTGATTTAAACGGATACATTTCATTCGAATGATACAGCCAATATTAAATCAAATCAGACTCTGTAATTGGTAATTTTTTTCTCTGAATTGCAGGAAAATTCCTTTTCTTTCCTCCTGGCAGATATTCTACTGTCCTTTCAAATAAAATTCAAACCATACCGCAGCTGAGTTGCTGCTTGCAATTTAGTTTCGTATGTTCATATGCAGTGATAGTTCTCGACTAATACAAAACACCATCGACACTCCTAATACGTCTGTCGGTCAAGAAGAAAAGCGTAGTAAGAAGATAATTAATCTAATTGTTCATAGTTGCTTTTATCGAAAAGTAAACATCAATTAGCTCTAATGTAACTATTTTTAAGGTACATAGGGCACAAATCCATGATGTTGGCGCAAAAAAATAAGGCAAAAAAATATTCTGCGACATAAAGTTCAAAAACCGAAGCACTGTAATATTTCATCAAAATTGAATATTTGATAGTTAGCAAGTAATTATAGAGTGATTTTTTCGAAAACGTTTATCAGTCATTTCTGAAGCAGTTTGAATATTTCCGTAGAACCGTGAGGTTGCCAATCTTGAAGTCGCAGAAAATGAGAAAAATTGATGTATCAGTTAATCAGAAGGGCCATTCAATATTCCGACACTTGGCCAAAATTAGTAAAGTACTCACCTATCTCTAATGATAAATTTACAGTCCTTCTAGTCCCCTTAAGGTAGTAAGAATATAGACAAATTGCAAAACCCATAATATGCCGTTACTAAAACCTTTAGACAGCCGCTACTACAGATAATATAAAATACTGTTACGGAACTTTGATTCTCGGTAAGCTTCCAAAGCCCGAAACAGCAATGATTCTCTTGCCTTAAAATTTATTCTAGAAAGACCTTCTGATTAGCCAATCACTATACTTCCAGGACCCACATTTCAACAGCCTCCTTTTTGTAGTAAGTATGTAGTATTAAAGACAAGACTAGTGTATTTAAATTTAAATAGTTTTAGAACTGCATCATAAAATGTGAATGAAGGCCTGCTCCGATAAATTACAGGGTATAGGGAAGGCGACAGATTTTTCTAGCTTTGCCATGCTGACCATACGAGCAAATCTAATTATATTTAACTTATTCTAACCAAAGCGAACGATAGGGGGTAAATCTTATTGCTAAATAGTTTCTACATTATCAGAATAATATCAAATAAGTAATTGAAGATTTAGTAGGTAAAAATCATAGAGCAATCGTTCACTGAAATTTCTGATCCTGGTTAAGCAGAATTCTTTATTGCCAAAGGAAAGGGGCCACAGGATTCAATCGGTTCAGAATACTCGATACTGGACTGCGTTGTTGTTTCTAGTTCGAATAGTTACAGCTGCAATATTGTGACCAGGTGCGAGAGGCTTCACTTGCGGTGCCAAGGCGGTGTGGTAAGGTAACCTTTTGGACGGTTTGGGAGAAGATGATAGAGGCAATGAGAGGGAGGTAAGGAAGATAGGGAACGTAGTAGATAGAGATGATGTTCGTGATAAAGTTCGTATCCCTAACAAAGTTGGGGTCGCTTTATTTGTACTATCCACAGCAACAATCAACAGCAGGCTAATGGCATTAATTGGTTGAACTAAATCGAAGACGTCGATCTTGTGATCACTGTAGTCACAGGTGGTTACAGGTAGTATGTTGCTTCAAGAGCCACATCTCTACTATTGTGCTCAACCAATTTTGTTTAGTTTTTTTCTATTTCTCTTCGTGTTAATCAGTTTCCCTGCACCAACCACATAGGGACGATTACTCAACGAACCACAACCTGAGTGCGAATATGTTGAGTAGAATGAGGTGACGTGCCTTGAAATAGGAAGGAAAAGGTGCTGTAGAAAATAAAGAGCGCAACATTCGAAAAATACTTCTAAAAAATTTAATTGTAAGACCGACAACTTGTTTATTCAATTTCGTCCTGCTCATTGCTACTAACGCATTCTAATCCACGTACATACTCCGCAAGCTCACTCGAAATAATTAAATGAAGCTTCAGCTCATCTTGTCTAAACAGTACAGGACGGGTCGTGAATCACTTAATAAAATAATACGTGGATAATAGTCAGCTTTGGGTGCTCCTGAATTTTATTCATTTCATTGAACCTAATCGAGTTATAGGGACACTGAAGATCATGACTCAATAAGTCTCTTTCTTTCACAAGTTTTAGGGAATACCACGTATTTTTCGTTGACTGTGAGTGACAACTGAAATGTTATCGATCAATACAGTGGACGGTAATGTTTGGGTTGTTCGGACTATGTCTATCTCAACAGATAATGGATCTATTTCAAATCTGTTGTGGGAGAGCCAAGTCATTGAGGGATCATCTAACACCTCAAATTTTTGACGTTGCTCCGGAGTTGGCCATGTTTCGAGAACTGGTGACTGAGACGTCAATTTAGGAGCAGATCACCTTAGAAAGGATATCAGAACATGAATCACTGAACTCGGGTCTAGAGCAAGTCGAGAAGGAACTTTACGCGCTTCAAGAGTGTCGTTTGTTGAAATGTTCGTAAATGAACTTCTACTTGACATAGCAATAGGATGTTTGTGTTATGCATGTCGAGCGCTACGGATCGATCGTTACATCCTAAGTGATCGTAAGCCCTGCCTGCAGAAGAAAGGCTCTCAACATGTAATCGATTGCCCACCGCGCATGTTAGGATAGTAGAAATACGAATTTTCTACGAATAAATCACTAACAGAAAGAACAATTATAATTTACATCCTTCAAAACGACTTTGTAAGTTGTTTAAGTACTAAGCAGGGTGTGTGCTCAATGAACCGAATGCGATTTTTGAACATCAGCCTTTGCACAGTACCACATTAGTTCGACGAAGCATGAGCTTTCTTGTATATCATTGACTTCGAGAGGTTTGTATTGGCTTCTGCAGATAATGCTGTACAACAATGAAGGTACGTAGGTAAGCAATGTGAGGTTCGAGTAGAGCCGAAATTCGAATCAAGCAGAGCTTCATCACTGAATTCTTCGCATCGCACTTCATTTTCGATCTGATTTCGACGAAATTCTTATCTTCAACTTCGGCTTTCTTCGAAATGGCGACAGCAGATCGCGAACGATGGACCTGTCTAACCGATAGAAGAATCGAATCTCAATTGTTTCCATTTTCTGGGCAGATGCTAGCGTCGAGACCAAATCTGTGGCGGTTTCCACTGCTATCATCTCGTCATGTTCTACCTTGGTCCCTTCTCCGATGAAAGCGCGTTTAAGAAGGGGATTTGCCTGCACAAGTAGAATCAAATCCAAATTTTCCAATGTAGGGAAGATTAAACGAATATCTTCCAACCGTGATGTACTCTCAGTGATATGCGATAAGCAACGAAGCGGCATGAAACGTGCAATATCCAAGTAATACAACGAGCTCAGCTTAGGCGAAAACATATTCCTGATAAATTCTTTAGGCACGCTTGCATCCGCAGGGTAACTGCCATTCGGATCGATAGTCAGCGCTGAGACCGATTGAATGCTTTGCATCGTAGCGGAGAGTGGTGACCAGTCTTGCACCACTTCTAAACTGAAGTAAACATTATGTACCCTCTTGTTTAGGGCTGCCAGACGTTTGAAGTGTTTCACTCCGCAGGCAACCTGGGCCTGTAAGTTCCTACACTTTCTGGCAATGCGTCTGCACGATGAGGAGCGGAGCCTATCTAAATCGATCCAAGCTGCGATTAATTGGTCACCGTAGGATGTGAGAAACGAAACAAATCTTTCCTCGCTCAACTCTGCGTCATCCTCTAATGGGCAGAGCAAAACAATCGAAGCGAGTTTTCGACAATGCAGTTGTAGCTGATTGATACAGGCAGCCCAATGCGAGGCGTCGTGAACATCATCATTGTGATCCTCTTTTTCCGAGGTGATTTCGATTTGTTCCAAACTTTTGCCCAGATAACGCCATGCTCGGTTTAGAGAGCGAATGTTAGGCCCTGTGTAAGACAAGATTTTTAACTGTGGGAATGTCGAGAGAGATTCAACAAATCCATCAAATCGTCGTCTTCTGAGTGCCGAAAGAGCGGCTGCATATTCCTTGCCTGTTGGTCCTTCGAATACAACCTCACCAGCTCTGTCAGCGACCGAATTTAGCACTTCCAACATCAACTCCCAAGCCCATTCCGCCGCTTCCTCAGGTATACCTGCCACTATTACTTTCACACCTCGTCGGCAAAACTTGGCGATAAATGAACCCAACTCACCGTCAGGTTCTCGACAGTAAGTAGGATCTCGGTACTCTTCTTCTTCAACCTCCGCCGCTATGTCGATACTCTTGAATGAACCCAGCCCACATGCTTCTAACGCATGAATGGACGGTTTGTCCATATCTGCGTACTCATCCACAGTCAAATAGCCGATTTTAGGATCGCAAGTTAATGTTCCACGGATCACGACGTTAAGATGCTGGAATACTATCGGCGAGGCTCGTCTGAATGGACTTGAAGGCGCGAATAATTGCAATGGACTCTCTTCGCCATGGTCGGCTTTCCTCACTACCTCCGCGAGAACATCATCAGACAAAGATTCGAAATTAGTGCCATGATTGGTCATATTATAGGTTGCAATGCGTCGTCACAATCGGTAGATGTTCTGAGAAAAGAATCACATAGAGTACTGGGTGCACTACTGTAAATAGGCAGCTGCCTCATGCTTCACTCCTTTAATCTTGTTAGGAGTACCCGTGCTTCGTCAAAAAAAACCCGAGGGCTCAAGTGAGTGCCTGGTGAATCAAATCAAATCAGATGGCTACTTCACCAATAAATGGGGCACAACTCGTTACTAAATTACAGTGTGGATATATTAAGTAATTCAGGGGGCTTAAAAATTTTCTGTCATTCTAAAATGTAATTCAATGCCAGGTGCTGGTCTAACTGGAGTCCATGCGTCAGATCGTGACGCACTGTCACTTTCAAATCATAACACGAGTATTAATTTTATCTATGTAAAGCGCTCAGTTACGGAACACCCATTCACATCGTACTCGTACTTGCTCGACCATGGCTAACCACGCAACTCCTATCTGCGACACTCGTACACAGCCACACCCGCCATGAACGACGAAATGCATGACTCTAACAATCGATGGTACATCCGAAACGTGTTGGCCACGGAGTTGGACTGTATTCACTATTTACGCCGTTTCGGAATATTTTGTAAACTACCGACTTGCAAAAGACCTCGTAATCAAGGTTGCGGAAAACAGATGGTAGAGCGATTCCGAGGACAAAATTTATGCTGGCGGTTTGTAGAGTGGAAGTGTGGGTGCAAGAGATCTTTTTTGTAAAATACACTAATGGTATTTGCCGAAGGCAACTAAAACTACCAGACATATTGCAAATTGTATGGTTATGGGTGTATTCAAGAATGACTATGGTGGAAGCAGCAGAAGCCGCAGGTGTAGCCAAGAACAATTTGTAATTGGTACGAAGCTTGCAGAAATTTCTGCACATTCGCTGAATCTACACTACCCAAGTTGGTGGGTACAATCGAGGAGCCATTACAGATATATGAATCATATTTTGCAGGAAAACGCAAGTATAACCGGGGAAGGTTAGCGGGCAGAGATAAGAAGGCTGTGGACGAAGATAAGGCGTTAGAAAAGCTAGGAATTGAGCTGGCAGAGTGGGGGTCGGTCGACTCCCCTGAAAGTGACAGTGAGCTGGAACAGCTAGGGGTCGACCGAAGTACCGAACTAACTATGGTGCGCGAATTGTCGGTCCTTGGGTCGTGGGAATATACAAGAATGCATCTGAAGTGAGTTTTGAAGACAAGCTGGATTGGTGCTTGTCCGGTAATTGCTTGGATTTGCTTGCAGAGAGGCATCAAGAATAAAGTGTGTGGAGATTTAAGACTACTAAAATTTACCTACATTCGGCAAGGATCTTGAACTAAGTGTGAACTGTGTAAAACATAGGGATACTACTCGATAATTACACATTTTTCGCCAAGTCCTGTGATTTTATTGCTTTCACATAGCCTTCTATCACTTCAGAAGTAAAAAGTTCTGAAATACCGCGAAGCGCGGGGGCAATACTTCGTCCGTTTGTTGCGAGATTTAGGATTTACTCAGAAGTTTACGCGAGATCACACGCAACTAGAGGTAAAACCTAATGTGATGTTCTCCTTACCCTTCTGTTGTGGATATCAATACAGCGTGCTATGTTATATTCATAAAATTGTTTACTGCACAGGGAAGAAAGAGAAATAGTGTGGTTCAACAAGTTGGAGAGTCGTTTAGAATTTGTCAATTCTTCTTGTTCGTAATCTTAGTTTACTTACTCGTTGAGATCTGATATTTATACTATGCTAAATGCGGTAGTTGGCATGCGACTTTATATCGGTAGCCTGAC
>JAAUYH010140717.1_pt1 | contig 27869 bp, 41 predicted proteins | sample 7278061 | NCBI WGS metagenome assembly JAAUYH01 (sample SAMN14350203, study PRJNA611818) | marine sediment metagenome | isolation source: surface marine sediment (0.6m) | place: French Polynesia: Moorea | collected 2018-08
ATCCTGCCCCTGGTATTCTTTTCTCGGCTCAAAAGGGACCCGCGATTTCTCTATCAGCCTGCCTTATCTATAGCAAGCGGCCATGCTAAAAATGAGGAAAAAGCATGGCCGCCAACCCAAGGAGGTACTCTTGATGATCACTAAACCAAGAGACCCAAGCCATTATCTTACATGAAAGAAAAGCGATCGCGCCTCATGGTGACACGATCGCCACGGTACCCAACTGTAAGCTCAACAATGGTACCGCAAACAAAAGCGGCCACACCCCACGGGAAAGTGGCCGCCTAGAGTAAATGCAATTTTCTCAACGCTTTCCACGATTGTACCTGATACACTTTGGTTGTGGATCAGTAAGGCAATGCAATGAGATCATATAAAGGCTTTGTATTGAAGTTCCCGCGCCCTACATGGTTGGCGGCATTGGGTGGAGTGGTGATTGCAATGGAAGCTGTCAGCCCTGACCCGCTATGGTCTAGGGCGATCGCAATTGTGTTGGTGGGAGTAGCAACGTTCTTATGATTGGATCTAATGACGCCACGCTGTTCCTATCCACCGAGGAGTTTGCTGAGAGGATAACCCTCAGTACCGGTCGGACTATCGATGGCATCTACGATATCGATGAGGATAATGAGTTTGGGGGATTGGTTGAAGGAAGGAAGCCATCCATCCTGATCGCCAATGCGGATTACCTAGCCCACAAAGGTGCGCTTGCCCACGGTCAGCAGCTAACGATTGCCTCAGTCAATTACCTGGTTGAATCAACCGAACCATATGGTGCTGACCGCGCATTCACAGTAGTCATGATGAGGTTTGCATGAAGAAACGGATAAGAGAGGGCGCGGTACTGCGTGACCGAAAGACAGGGCATTGCTATGTTGTGAATGCGGTGGAAAGGGAAAGCGTCGCAGCAACCCGAACGGTTTGCATTAGTGACCTAGATGAGTGGGACATCGTCTCTAATCCTGCTCCACCCCAAGTACCGCACGAGGCATGGCGATGAATCTGGAAGAACAGTTATTACAAAAGATTTCAGTCCAGCAACTTTACTTGAACGATCGCGATCGCATGATAGGCCGGTCAGAGATGATTATCTCTATGTTGATGCCGTACATCCCATCCGAGCGTCCAGACCTAGCGGCCATGTGCACCGACCATCTAGCTGCAACAGAAAGAATGTACAACCCCCCTGAGAGTGAGCATGAGTAGGCGATCGCAGATACTAACCGAGGTTGATACGCTACTTAAGACGATCTCGATCGCTAACGGATTCAGGACAGACCCCCTGACTGGCCGGGTTCGGTATGGCGACGGCACGCCTTCGGAATATGAGGCGGGCATTGAGCTGTCTTACATGATGTCGTCAAGGGACAAGACGGTCAGGAATCAGCGATGGGAGTGGGATGCTTCCTTACAAGTGACGGCCACCATTTACAATGATGCGACCTTTCAATCAGAGACGGATATTGAGGCGGATATTTACCAGTTGTTTGGAGCTAACCGCAGCCTAAGCGGAGCTGCTCAGACTGTACGCCCCGATGGAGACCCTGACCTTACGGAGATCGCCGTGAGTGGGGTCCCCATCCAGATGCTAACGATAAACCTAAGAGTCTATTACACGACGCCAGAATGGGAGACCTAGCATGGGTTGGGCCGTTGGATATGACAATAACTGGGAAAGGGATGTTGGCTATGGCGTTCCCTCAATCTGCGATCACCCTGACTGCCGCACTGAGATAGATCGCGGGTTGGCTCATGTCTGCGGTGGCGACATTTACGGGGGCGAGACAGGCTGCGGGCTGTTCTTCTGCCCTGACCATCTAGATGGTGATAACTTGTGCGATCGCTGTGCCAATAAGCAGTCCCCCTACAATCCCAGCCCTGACACAAAGGAATGGATTGAGCACAAGCTAACTGACCCTACCTGGGAGCAGTGGCGGAATGAAAACGGATTAAACCCCTTTGAGCTAAGGTCGCTAAAAATATGACCCAATCAAGTGAAGTCAAGCAACTACGAAAGTCTCTACAAAACTTACTGAACGTTTACATTGAGCTAGTCAAGTCTGGTGACGCTGGATGGTGGGATCCAGAGAAAGATCAAGTTGTGGTTGGGGCAAGAGAAGCGCTAGCCCAGACGGGGAACGGAACTCAGCTCATTGATAGATTCGTCTGGAAAGAAAATACCGCATGGCATATCCAGATTTACGCCCGCAACAAAACGAATGACTTTCTCGTTACGGCAACTGAAGGCAGGTTTGAGAAGTCTTTGATGCGCTGTGATTATTTTTCGTTTGGCGAGTCGAGAGACGTTGCGCTAAAAAGACTGACTGAAGACCTATTGACAGCCTGAATCCTGTCTCAGTCTAATCTGTAAGGGATGGAATATATTGAGGCCATGCGCTATAAAGTCAACCCCGGAAAGACAGTGACCCATCGCGGCGATCGCTATCATGCCGGGGCCGAGTTTGAGTTAGATAAAGAGATCGGGAACTTCCATGTTCGCGCTGGGAGTTGCCGACCTTACGACCCAGACATCGACGACTTGCCGCCACCTGTGCCAGTTGATCAGCCTTTGGAGATAGAGGAAACAGACAAATGACCCTAACGCAACAATATTTCTTTGGCCAGGGGAAAGTTTCCATTTGCACCCGAAACGCAGATGGAACACGGAACATAGTAAGTGATGCGCTTGATGTATCCGAGCTATCCGTTAGCCCATCTGAAACTGAGGTAGTCCACAAGGAACACCGCACGGGACGAATGCTTACTGATGAATCAGTAGTGTTTCAGCCAGAAGTGGCGATGAGCATCGTTTTTGACAACTTAGATGCCGAAAATCTTTCTCGGTTTTATAAGGGCACGGTCTCAACTGTTGCCAGTGGATCGGTTACCGGTGAGTCTCATTCGTTGGGATCCGATAAAATCCTTTACACCTTAGAGACAAATGTTGATCCTGCTACGGTTGTGGTGACTGAGACAGCTCCCGGCCCTTCCGCCCCGATTGCTGCAGGCAGCCTAGACATTGACAAGTCAGGGCGAATTGTAATTGCGCAAGGAGAGGCCGCAACCGCTGTTGACGTTGATTATGACTATGGGACATCGCAGTCTATCTCTGCTTATACCGGCAACCAGAATGAAGACTTCTGGCTTCTCTATGACGGGATCAACCTAGGGGACAATGACAACCGCGTTCTGGTTGACCTTTACAAAGTCAAGTTCGTGCAGGAAGGAGAGCACTCCTTTATTGGGGAAGAATTTACCAACCTAGGCATGAATGGCATGGTCTTATTCGATAGCCAGCAACCCGATGACCCCGTGACGGGGCAGTTCATGCGGATCCGCTACTACGACAAATAAATGCCCCTAGCCTCCACCGTTAATGCCTTCTTTCGTAACCGTGCAGATGCCCTAACGGCTGCGGAAGAAGCGGCGTTAAAGGAGGTGGGAGGCAGAGCAAGGAAGATGGCCCGTGGTCAGTTGAGATCGGCATTCAGAAAGCGGGCCGGAAATGCCTCAACCAAGTTTTTCAAAGCGAAGGGCGGGAAGCCCACAACCCTTTATCTCTCGATCAAGCCCTCATTTCTGCGAGTGTTTGAGGAAGGCGCAACTGTTCGAGGGAGTCCCTATCTAGTCATCCCCATTCCACCATTTAAACGAGTCGGGAAGCGCGGTTGGAATGCAAGATTTAATGAACTTAAAGCCCGTGCTAAAGTAGCCATAATCCCAGTGAATGATGGTTATCTCGTTACTGCCAACGGTCGCCCAGCCTATAAGCTGCAGCCAGCCGTCAATATCCAAAAACGACTAGATATCACGAACCAGGCAGCTGCGATCGCTGACACTCACGGAGACATCATGGAAAAGTTACTTTCAGCAAAGATTGACTAATGCCAGTAAAACCCAGTAAGCAGCCAGCCAAGCAACCGGACAAAGACACAACTTTAGAAGCCTTATTTCCGGCCCCAAACTTGCTTGAAACCTCGATCGGAGTCCTTGAGTTCAACCCCTATAAGCTCAAAGATATTGCCCAAATCACAAAATACCTGGGGGATATTGCCCAAACCATCCAGGTGACCGACCTGTCGAACCTGCAGGGGCTGAGCCTTGAAAATATCAATATCCCTTACCTGTTTTACGCCCTCGGCGATAACAATAGCGCATGCCTGAAAACCTTGATCCGCTGCTCTACGGGGGCCGATGAGGCGAAGTTGGGAGAGTTGTCCACTGCAGAAACGTTTCTGGTGCTCAAAAAAACGTTTGAAGTGGCAGTTATGCCCATGTTCAAAGAATTGGGAAACGCCCTAGGAGGGCTAAGCCCAGCTCAGCCCTCTGGTCCGACTCAATAATGGATATGATCCGGGCGGGATTTAGCCTGGATCAGCTCGGGGAACTAACCCTAGGGCAATTCAACGTCTTAACAAAAGCGCAAGCGCGGTACGCAATTGACAAGCGCCTTACCGAACTATCGGATCTCAAATTCACCGCCCCTCACAGCAAGAAGGCGTTAGATAAAGCCATCCGATCGCTTGCGGCGAAGCGAAAAAAAGCAGAGCTGCCCTAAAATGCAGGTCTCAAAATAGGCTGTGTTTATGCCACAGCAACCCTTTTCAATTAAGTTCACCAGTGATGGACTGTCCGATGTCCTGCAGAGTTCTCAGAAGGTCCGTAAGTCCTATCTGGACTGGATCGAGTCGGCTGAGGACTCGATCAAGCGAGCTAACCGATTATCAGAGGAATTTGCGGGGAATCAAGAGAAGCAGGCCGAAGCCGATAAGCTGAGGGCAAATGCAGCCAAGACAGCCAACCGGGCGATCGCGCAATCATTCCGAGAGCTGGGAATCAAGAGCACCGCGTCTGTCGAAGAACAGAAAGAACGGGCGATTAGTGCCTTTGAGGCGATCGCGCAAAGTGGAACTGCAAGCGTCGAAGATATCGACCGTGCCCAGGAAGCCCTAAACAAACGGCTTGAAGAACTCAATAAGCAGCTTGATGACACCCAAGGAGAGCTAGAGGAGACGGGTGATTCTGCAGAGGAAGGCAGTGGCGGCCTAGATGCAATGGCCGTTGCTGCGGGGAACCTTGCAGCGGGAATTGCTTTAAAGCTGATAGACGCTCTTCAAGGTGCGGTCACATGGATGACCGACTTGGGAAGCGCTGCCAGCGACACCGCCAAAGAGATCGAGGTCAACCTAAAATCATTGGACGCAGCCCTACGGGGAACAGGCCGCAGCTTGACGGCTGCGCAAGTTGACGAGTTTGCTATCAAGTTAGGGGAAGAAACCCTGACCAGCCGAGAAGAGGTGCAACGCGCAATCTTAATACTGACTTCCTTCAAGAAGATCGGAGAGGACTCCTTTGAACGCGTAACCAGCGTAGCTCAAGACCTATCGACGGTCATGGGCACGAATCTTATCGGATCGGTCAGGCAGCTTGCCCTTGCCCTAGAAGACCCCGTACGGGGAATTACGGCCCTAAGGCGATCCGGTACAACTTTTTCACCCGAGCAACGGGAATATATCCAGCAGCTAGTAGACCAAAACAAGCTGCTAGAAGCTCAGAATTTTATCTTGGATGAAATCGAAGGGCAGTACCCCGATATTGCGCGGGCTGCCGCTGATTCCTTTGCTGGTGTTGAAGACACCCTGGGAGAGCGTCAAAGGCGGATTTTTGACGCGATCGGCACGCAGATCAATGAAGTGTTGCGCCCCGGCATGGAAGCCTTCAGTGATGCTTTGCTGCCACTGACAGAGTCAAGCCTTTACACCCCAATGGTGACGGCTTTTCAAGAGCTGTTTACTACGATTGGAGAGATTGTCGGAGGGACCGGAGATTGGTCCAACCTGTTAGAAGGTGGCGTCCGTGGCGCAATCGAGTTTGTTGCCGAACTGGTAAGGGACGTTAATGAAACAATCCAAAGAAATCCCGAAATTGTCGAGGAGATAATCTCTCAAGTTCGAATCTGGGGAGAAGCCCTCGGTGTAATCATTCGAACAGTTGGACTAGCCCTAGCTGGATTTCTCAAGGTGTTGCCGGTCCTCGTCCAAATCAGGGACGCGATCGCCAACGGAATGCAAAACGCAATCGAAACGTTCCTAACAACGGTCAAGTTAATCATCGACCCGCTCGGGACAATCCTAGAAATGACGGGGTTGATTGAGACCAGCCTAGGGAGATGGATTAAGCCAGTTCTGGATGTTTTGAACCCGCTCAAACAGGTTTTTAATATTGTTCGGGGGATCCTAGGCGCTTCGGATGATGTTGGAGACGATATCGGCGATCGCATTGGGGGCGGCGTTGGCGGCCCCATCATTGACCTTGCCACCCCCGGCGTATTCCACCCCAACCGCTACGAGGTCACCAGTCCGATCGGACAGCGGAATGGAAGGTTTCACGCGGGGACAGACTTCGGAACTCCTACGGGGACCGTACTTGCTAACATTTTTGGCCGAGGCGTCGTAACCAAAGCCGCAGCCGAGTACGGGGCTTATGGTGGCTTTGTCGAGATGGTGACGGCAAATGGCGATATTTATCGCTTTGGTCACTTGTCACAAGTTAACGTCCGACCGGGGCAATTCGTTGGCGTCGGAGCGCTACTAGGCCGCACCGGTGGAGAGCCAGGGACACGGGGCGCGGGCCGATCAACCGGCCCACACTTACACCTTGAGTATTATCCCGGCGGTGGGGCTCCCACGGCGTTTCCGGCTGGCCGAGGGGGACCAACCTTTGCAAGTAAAGGGGGGCCAACCCTTGCAAATAACATCAAATCTTTCAGGGCGGGGCGGCTAAAAACCCGTGGGCGGGGCGGCCCTGCAGAGCGGGCTAGTAAAGAGGCAGAAAAAAGAAAACGTAAGGAAGCAGCGGCGGCGCGAAAAGCTGAGACAAAACGCAGAAAAGACCTTAAAACCTCTAATAAACTGCGTGATGCGGCGCAAAAATTAGAGGAAGTTGTCGAGGCGGTTGAGCAAGAACTAGGGATAGCCACCGGCACCATTGACCCGATCGACGATGCCGAGAAAGCGGCGAAGGAACGCTTTGCGGAGACCTTCAAACGGATTGAAGCCGCAGAAGACCAGATCCAGAAAAACATTGACCTCAAGAAACTTGAAAATCGAAGCATTGAGGATGAGAACGCGGCCCTTGAGAAGTTGAAGCGCCTTCGAGAAGAGGCCACGGAAGCGCAAGAGAAGGAGATCGAAAAACAGAAGGAATTATTTGAGCTTCGGAAAGCCGCACGGGAAGAGCTTGAACGAATAGAACGCGCTCGGGAGCTGCAACAGATTGATGCCCAGATTCAGGCAGGGCGACTAGATGCCCTGTCTACCCGTGGGCAGATAGGAGAATTCGACTTGCAGCGTGCCCGGCTCCAATCGGACATTATTGCGGTTCAGGCTGAATTCGCCCAAAAAATTGCTGAACTTGAGGCCCAGTTGACCGAGATTCGAGCATCTGACGATCAAGAGGGCATTGAGGAGTCAATCCAGCATGTTGAGGACCTCATCGATCGGTATCGAATCCTCGAAGGCGTCAAGCTGGACGGGCTAGCCGCTGAAATTGAACAGGTGAACGAAGCCCAGCGCGAGGCTAACCGTGTATTACCAACCACTCGGGAGATCGCCGAGGTAGCGTTTCAAGGCTTTGAGCAATTCGCTGGGCAGATCGGGGACATTATCACTGGTTCTAAAGACCTCGGCGAAGCCTTGTTGGAATTGTTCCGAAATATAATCAACCAACTGTCTCAGCTATTCCTTAGCCGTGCGTTCAAGGCCCTGGAAAGGCTTCTCTTTGGCCCCCGCAATAACAGCGGTATACTCGGCGGCCTTTTTGGCGGTGGCGGTGGCGGTGGCGGAATCTTTAGCGGGTTTCTCGGCGGTGGCGGCCAGTTGTTCGGCGGCCTATTTGGCGGAGGTGGCGGTGGCGGCCTGCCAAGCTTCACTGGCATCGGCTCCGCTGTGTCAGGATTTACGCCTTTCGGGCTGAATCGCGGGGGGCTTGTCCGAGGGCCAGAAGGAGTCGATGTGATTCCAGCACGTCTCAGCAATAACGAGTTTGTTGTGAGAGCCCCCGCAGTTCGTGCCGTTGGCGTTGAGGCGCTGGAATATATCAACAGCCTAGGGGATTCGTCCCCAACGCGATCCGCAAGCGCCCTCACTCGAAATCAAACGGTGAACTTCAACATCACAACGCCTGATGCGGGGGGATTCCGAAAGACACAAAGACAGATGAATTCACAAGCGATCGCAGAACTGCAGAGGTTTAGAAACTAATGGCGCAACCGTTCGATGCAAATCATATCCTAGATATAAAATTCATCCCAGTTCAGGTCGAGTACGACTATCAGGTGACGGTTGAGGTTTTGCGATCTCGAAACGAAAACCGCAATCTGGAATCGCCTCAATTGTTCCGAACCTTTAGCGTGTCCTTGACGGGCGACGATCCAGCCAATCATTGTGAGTTTGATATGCTGCGCGCTGCGTTTATCAGGGCAAGAGGCCGGTTTGAGGGGTTCTATTTAAAGCTGCCCTCAATCATTGAGGAAAACTTAATCCCAGTCCGTTTTGACACCCCCTTTCGGTTCAACTTTGTTGCGCCGGGGGATGAATGCAAATATGTGATCTGGGATATCCAAGACCTTAGAATGATTGAAATACCGGACCCGACCTTATGAACGAAACACTAAGCAGCTCAATCCTGGCTTTTTATACTCAAAAAAGTAGCACTCCTGAAAAGGAACTATTTTGGAGAGCGCAGCTAACCTCATCCTGGAGGCTTAAACTACTGTCTTCTCGCAAATCGACAATATCACTCAAAGCAAACACTTGGGATGAAGCTTTTGGGGATTTCAAGGCACAACTGAACATCCCAAAAACACTGATTTATAAATTGTCGGGACTGCTTTATTCTTTCTTTGTCGCCCCTAAGCTGGTATGGGACCTTTGGATCGTGATTTCACGTTGGGGGCTACCGGTAGAAGACGAAACGCTCGATAAACTGTTTTTTGCCTATGTTTGTGGGCTAGCGATCGCATGGAAACACTCTGGTGAAAAATCTCTCAACTACATTTAGAGCCGCCCTGCAAGATGGTGGGACCCTGGCTTATTTTCTGAGGATTGAGCCGGTCAGCGGCCCTGCGCTCGGTTTTTCCAGCTATACCTATCCCCTCACGTTTGACGGTGTCACGTTTGATCCGTCAAACGGGGTGGATCCCAGCGCATTTAGCCAAAGCGTTAAAGGCGAAGCGGGATCCTCTGAAGCTCTGATCATTTTTGATGATTCACAGATCAACGAATTCATGGTGATCAGCGGCTATCTAGACAGAGCTGACGTGACTTGGTTTATCGCTGACTGGAATAACCCCCCATCGGACATCGACGCAACCCCAGCCGATTGCTTAATCTTGGCTAGCGGGCGGGTTGGCAAGGTGACTGGGAATGATTTGAATTTTCGAGGAGAAATCCTAACCCAAGAAGATCGCCTTAGCCAGTCCCGGACTGTTGTCACTCAGCCTCGTTGTCGTCTCAATCTGGGGGAAACGCCCCGTTGCGGGGCCACGGTCCTAGAGTTTACCGGAGAGATCGCAACCGTTGTAAGCCAGCGAAGCTTAACTTATACGGCAGACACCCCTAGCGACCCTGCCACGGCAGACGAGTATTGCACCAATGGCCGACTGGTCTGGTTGACTGGCGATAATGCCGGACAAGAGCAAAAGATTGTTCGACATGTCACCGGCGAATTCCGGTTACTGCGTCGTCCATTCCGTTCAATGCAAGCTGGAGACAGGTTTCAAGCCTTTGGGGGCTGCAACAAAATCTTGGACGAGGATTGCCTGAACAAGTACAACAACACCAACCAGTTTCGAGGGGAACCCTACGTTCCCGGCGCGGATCGGTTAATCCAAAACCCGGATCAAAACAACAACAGAGGATAATGGACTTCTTAGAAGCAGCGCGATCGCTAGAAGGGACACCCTTTCACTGGCATCAAAGAGTCCCCGGCCCCACCGGTGGGATTGATTGCCTAGGGCTGGTCATCGCGGCGATGAAACTGTCAAACAACTTAGCGCAAGATTTCGACTTCCGAGACTACGGCAACAATGCCACCAACCTAAAGCAAATGTTTTTGACGATGGGGTCCCCTTATTTTAATGAGGTGACCCAAGCTGAATCTGGAGACGTTGTGATTCTAAAAATCAAAGGCAGGCCCCGACATTTAGGAATACTAGACAGTGACACGTTGATTCATGCCCACATGTTGCACGGGGTAATGCTTGACCATTGGGATAGATGGCTGCCCCGAACTGATTCAATTTTCCGCCTAAAATAATCTCACCTTAGACTCAGATAAATTAGTGAAATAAAACCGTGGCTAATTTTGCCGTAACGTTTGGAATCGGGCTCGGGCTTCAACTGATTGGAGGGCTCCTAACACCCCCTCAGAGAGTCGGAAAACTAGAAAATCGATCGCTTCCTGATGCAAGCTTTGGATCCCGGATCCCGATTGGGTATGGCGCTTTTCCCGTGCGTGGAATCTTGGTTGCAGCTCCCGATGAGCTAGAAGAACAGACCAACACACGCGGGAAGCTTGGGGGGAAAGTAATTGAGTTCACTTACTTCGCAACGCTGGGCTATGCCCTAGCGCGGGGTCCTGTTCCCCATCTAGTGCAATTAAAACTGAGTGGAGACAAAGAACTCGACCGGCTGTCGTCGAACGCCGACGTTTTAGGAGAGTCGTCAGATTTTGAATCTAGCTTCACCTATCAAGAGGGCAATGCAAGTCAATCCCCAAACGCAGATCTGGGGCTAATCCACGATCCGAACCCAGGCTATCGGGATTTAACTATGATTGTGTTTCCCGACTTGGATTTGACCGAACGCTTTGGTAATCGCCCCCCTCTTATTGAGGCGTTGATTAGCACGGAAGCCACCATGACAACCGGATCGATTGACATGGTGGAGGAAGCCCCCGTGCAGTGGACTTCCACAGAGGCCACTGTCAATACACCCGTCGATGACCTTTGGGTCGCTCGTGCTGGAACCGCAGAGCATTCTGGATCTCCCATCACAGATCAAGTCGTTTATACCAATGCGTTAGCGCTGGAAGCTGGTGACTTTGTTGAAATTATTTTTGATGAAGTGCAGGAAATGACGATCGGGATATCGTCAACCACCGCCCCGCCCTATGTCGCCAGCGTGACCCCAAACAACACCGGGAACACACTCGTTTTTTCTGAAGGTCCCACAGCTACCTTGCTAAGCACCGGGGGCCACTCTCTTAGGATTGAACGGATTAGCCAAAATTCCCCGTTCAAAGATGCCGGGGTTGATCAGATAATATTTGCCTTGGACGGGCAAGATGTCGGCTTCACGGTGGCAGCAACCGGGACGCTGTACGTGGTCGCCGAGCTGCCTGATGGCTCTAACCCTATCTATGCCATTCAGGGCACAGGACAAGCTGAATCGGTCAACCGGATCCAGCTTGGTTTAGTAAACCTTGCCGATGTTTTGGATGATATTTGCACTAAGGCGGGAATCACCGCTGATACCACCGAAATCCAAGACCAAATTCTAGGCGTCGATCTCCGAGGAGACAGCCCCAAGGAGTGGATTGAGCAGCTCCAAGAAATATTTGGGTTTTTCGTGGTCCCCAGTGGCAGCGGAGTGAAGTTTTTGGACGGAGTCCGACCGGCCCCGGTACGGACCTTCGCGACTCTAGATGAATTTGGGACCTTAGACGATCGCCCTTATGAGTGGGACCGCAAGCAACCAACCGAGCTAGCCTACGAGGTGGAAGTCACTTATTACAATATTGAATTTGAACAAGAGACCTCTGAGTACTTCCGGCTGGATGCACAAGACCCCGATGATGAGCCACTGACAGACTCTAAGGTCCAAATCTCTACCAATGCCACAATGCAGCCAGCCGAGGCGCGAGGTATTGCCGCGATGACGCTCTCTCGAATCTGGATGCAGCGAGAAACTTATCGGTTTACAACCACGATCGAGAATGGAGATCTTGAACCGGGGGATACGATCGAATTTCCTTATCTTGGGGAACCGCAAGAATTTTTGATCACCAAGATCGACTATGGGGCTAACTTTTTAGTCGAGGTTGAAGCCTACCGGTACGATCGCAGCCCTTGGGAAAACAAGGAAACCCCAACGATCGATGCGGGGGGGACCCCCGTTGTCTCGACGACAACCCCCGCACGGTTATTTGTTGAGGAAGCCCCGCAAATTACGGCCAGTCATCCGAGCGACCCCATTTACTTCGGAATAAATCAAAGCACTCCCGCGTGGAATAATTCAGACCTCATGATCAGCGTTGATGGGGGAAGCTCCTATGAACGGATTGGAGGTGGGACTTCCCCCGCCACAACTGGAGTCACGCTTAGCACACTGCCCTCGGCCACGGCTGGCAGCCAGGACGACACCGCACGGCTACGGGTTCGGTGCGTCGGCACGCTATCGACAATCACCCAAACAACCTTTGATGGGTCGAACAAGGTCAATTGGATCATCGTGGGCCAAGAAATCTTAAAGTTCAGAGATGCCTTTTTGCTTGCAGACCTCGGCACCTATTCCTATTACGAACTTGTTGGGCTACGACGCGGGCTTAATAGCACTTCCGCCCCCGCGCATCCAAAAAACGAACCTTTTGCTCTGACCTCAACCCTGCAAGTTTTTAGTAAGGCCGATGTCGGAGGGACGGGGACCGCTGTTCAGTTTAATATCTTGCTAGATGGTAGTGAGCAGGCCGGGAAAGCCCCCTATGACTGGACACTACCTTAAATCTCACCCTAGGTTGACATCATGGGCAAACGCAAAAAGAAGATCAAAAAGGCAAAGCGGCAACAACGATCCTTTTATGAGGGCGCTCAATACACGCGCCTAAATTCGGACTGGTTAACCGATACTGGTGCAACCGGTGATTTTGCCGTGCATACGAGTGCCGATCGGCTACGGTACCGAGCGCGATCGCTGGATCGAGACAACGCCTATGTCGTGTCAGCGATGGATAAGCTGTGCATCAAGGTCTTGGGTGCCAGCCCCCCCATTTTCCAAAGCCGAATTAAAAAGCTTCGAGGCAGCGAAAAGCAGAGCGATAAACAAGGACTGAATCAAAGCTTGAATGCATCCATTGAGCGAGCATTCAAGCTTTGGAGTGAAGACAAAAAAAGCATCCATGCCGGACAACAATTCAACCTCACCCAAATACTAGAGCTTTGCTTACGCACTCTAGCGATCGATGGTGAGGTCTTTGTCAGAAAAGTCACCCTTGCGCGGGGCCGTAGCCCAGTCAAACTGGCTTTAGAGCTTATTGAAGCCGACAACTTAGCCGATATGTATCATGGGGACTATCACGGAAATCCCATCGTTAACGGCATTGAATATGACGAATGGTCGGCACCCGTAGCCTATTGGTTTTACCCCTATAACCCCAATGATTCAATTTTTGGATATCGACGGTCCTACGGGACCGACGGGACCCAGCCGATCCGCTATCCAGCCAATGAAGTAATTCACCTCTTTTCCCCGCGCCGCGTAACCCAAGGTCGCGGCGTTTCGTGGTTTGCGTCAACAATAATGAAATTACGTGACCTGTACGGATATGAACAGGCAACTTTAATTGGGGCTCGAATGCGTGCAGCGGTGATGGGGTTCATCCAATCACCGGAAGGAGAAGAAGGGTTCGGGACGCAAGACCCGCGTGACAGCAATGCCCCCAGAGAGTACTCCTTCGAGCCAGGAACCATCCAAGTTCTGAACGAGGGAGAAGAATTTACACTTGCTGACGCAAAAGACCCCGGCCCAAACCTGGAAGGTTTTGGGCGGTATATGCTTAAGGCGATCGCAGCCTCGCTCAACATTGCTTACAGCTCGGTGTCTGGGGATTACTCACAAGCAAATTACAGTAGTGAGCGGGCGAACAAACTGGACGAAAACCGAGGGATTGGAAAGCTTCAGAATCATCTGATTACCTGCCTGCTATGTGAAATCACTAATGAATTTATTGATCGGGCTGTCATGCAAGGCGTTGTCGCAGTCCCACCGGGGCGAGCGAATAAGGATTACCTTTGCCAATATAAATTTAGGTTGGCAGGGTTTGAATTTGTCGATCCCCAGAAAGACGCCAGCGCTTATAAAATTCAGCTTGAGAATGGCATGACGTCACTGATCCGAGTCTTAAATGCCAAAGGCATCGACTTGCATGAATTAATTGAGGAGAGAAAATACGAAAACGAGCTTTTAGAGGAAGCTGGGATCTCAGTAGACTATATTGCAGCGGTAGAGGCCAAAGAAAAGTCTGAGTCAGAGGAGGGCGAAGGCCCAGAAGAAGAAGCCGAAATACAAGAAGGCTTGACAGCCGTGAGAAGCTTGCTAGCCTCACGAAATCGATCGCTTCAACTCCTTAGCACACAATTAAACATATTGGAGGCTCGTGCATCGTGACCCTATCCGAAGCCCAACAAGATATCGTTGCCCTGATTGAAGATAGTATTGGGGATGAGATAGACGCGATCGGGACCCCAGACCTAGACGAGAAAGACCGAATTACCGTTCAATTTCAGTACGGGGAAACAACATATGACGCGGTCATCGATCCTGAGGCAGGTACAATGACGTATTAAACCAATGGTCTCAAACTAGGCTGAGAACAGTTTAGGTCAGGGTTCGAATGGACGCTCAACAGCAACTAACAGAATTGGCACGCCAGATTCAGGCACAAGACGACGCGATCGCCATGCTGCAAGAGAGGGTAATCAGAGCTATTTCTCAGCCCCCCAAAGAGCCCCCTCAGCCGATTGTGATCACTCCTCCCAACCCAACGGAAGGAATGCGAGAGTTGATTTCAGCCACGCTTAGGAATATTCTGTGTGGCGATGAAATGGAGCAATTGATCGCTGAAATCGTTAGCCGTTCCATCGACAAAAAATTTTCACCCTTGAAAATCGAGGATGGATTGATTCCAATTCGATCGCTTGGCCCTGCCTTGTTTCGAGCAAAAAATTGCAAAAGCTCAAAGCCCTGTGGAGCAAGTTGCATCAGTTCTGCGAAGGCTTGCCTAATTGATCTATCCTCAGACCAGCGCAAGCTGGCAGAAAAGGCACGAAGGGCGATGAAAAAGGGCGAAGTCGGCCCAGCGGTAGATCTCCCAGCAAATGAGGCTGCATCTAAACTAGAAACCGAAATAGCGGATCTCGAAACTCAGAAAACTCAATTACAAACACAAGTTAATGAAGGCTTGACTCCCGAAGAAAAAGCCCAAATCGAATCGCTTGAAAACGAGCGTGACGAGTTGATGGAACGTTTTTCTGAAGTCAATAGCGAAATATCTGACAAAAAAAGAGAATTAAGAGATGTTAAGGGGCGAACCAAGGAAGCCAGAGACAAGCGAAAAGAACTCAGAGAGCAAATATCAGATCTAGAAGCAGAAGAAAGCCGAACATTTGACGAAAACAGTAGGCTCGCAGATGAAATCAGCAGACTTCAAGATAAACCCGCTCGCATTGAGGCAGAACTAAACAAAGTCAACTCACAAATTGAATTCAAAAAGGCGGAACTTTTAGCCGAAAACGGTGATCCTTCTGCCCTTGAAGAACTCAAAAAAACAAGCCTTTCCAGACCAAAAAACGCAGGAATCATTGGCCAGAACGATACTGAGTATGGAGTTGAGATAGAAAGGGTTGACAAACTATCTCAAAAAGCTCTAGACAGATTTGGGGACGACGACCCGAACCCGTTGAGATCGGCTCTTTCTGATATTGAGGGTTCAAGGGGGCACGCTTCAAGCTACGTTGATGCTGAAACAGGGAAAAGGGTTAATGTTGAATATAGTCTTGCTGCTACCTCAAGGGTTCCTGTGGAAGTCAATGCATCCACCGCAAGCGCAAGCTCAATTGAATTCCTTGAAAGGAACTGGAACGGTGATGTAATGGACGTTTCTTTTTATGTCAATGGGAGCTTTCGCGGTGGGGTGTCGGACGGATCTAAGGTGAAAGCCGCACTTACAGCCAGGACCATTTGGCGCGATAATATTATTGGAAACATTCCACCGGGGACCCTTGTCGAAAACAGCCCAATTGGAGGCCGAGGGGGACACCGGGACAGAATTTATCAAAACATGGGTTTTGGCCGCGTGCATGGAAGCGGCAGCCAGTTTGGAATAGTTGGCGATCAAGGCCAGTTGATTCCAATCGAATTTGAAGAAATTGAACATTACGGAAGAACATCAAGGTAATAAAATGCTTACACTTGAACAACTCAACAATAGAATGTCGGAGCTGGCCAAAGAGGAATTGGTTACCCCTTCCCAGCTTTCAGCGGAAGATATTGAGGGTGAAGCTCGTTACTTAACTAATTTTGAAGAAGGAGAAGATCTAGACTCAGAGCTTCGAATTCTTTTACTATCTGGTCACGTCATCCAAGATTCAGCATTTACGAGCCCAGGCGAGCAAGTTGATTTCTCAATTCCCAGATCGGAAGACATTGAGGAGGAGCCGCCTGAAGACGAAACGACCGAAGACGACGACACCGAAGAATTAACAGAAACCGAAGAGACTGAAGAGACTGAAGAGGAGGTCTCAGCCTAGGCTATACCTATCGTTTGGATAGGATGTCATGGGCAGTAATACCGGTGTCTTAGTACACAAAATCAAACTTGAGGCAGATCGCCCTCTATGCCGGGCGTTGCAACTGGAAACAATGGAAACTGAATCAAGCGATGAGGCTGTGATTCAGTTTCCATTTTCTAGTGAAGCCCCCGCAAGGCAATATTTTGGAACTGAAATCCTTTGTCATGATCCCACATGTGTAGACTTGACCCGGTTGAATGACGGCTCAGCACCATTCCTGTGGAATCATGACCGCGATCAAGTTCTAGGCATTAACCTTCGTGGATGGATTAAAGATCGACGCTGCTATGCCGAGGCGAAATTTGACCTCGGCGATATGTCAGCAGCTAAATACCACCGAAAGGTGAAAGAAGGTTTTCTTCGCAACGTCAGCACCCATTATCTAATTGACGTTGACAGCGTCGAGGAAATGTACGACGAAGAAAGCAAAGAATTTTACTACAAAATCCACCACTGGACCCCTGTCGAAACTTCGCTAGTTTCGATTCCAGCCGATTCGACTGTTGGAATTGGGCGATCGCTCAATAATAATCAAATTATTTGGACGCCCTCATTCCCTCAGTCTCAGGACACACTAGAGGCAAAGGACAACGGAACTAGAACCATGACCGCGACACCAGTTGTTAAAACCGACGATCAGATTCAAGAGGCTCTCAAGGCCGCACAACGCGAAGAACGCGATCGCATCTCGGGGCTGCGAGGCTTGCAAGAGGACTACGGCGATCGCCATCCAGCCATTAAAAAGAAAATTGATGAGGCCATTTCCGAAGGCTGGACAATTGACACTTGCCGAAATGCCATCACTGAGCTTGCCTTAGGAGATGGGCAACAACGTCCCCCAGTCAGCGGTCATGTTAGCCGACAGCTTGGAGAGGATGAGCAGAAAGATTACAGCATCTTTCGGATCATGCGAGCAGCTGCAGAAGGCAAAAATTTCGACGAGATTAAAAAACTGGCCCCGTTCGAGCATGAAATCTCGCAACGGATTGGGAATGAACTAAACCGCAGTACTACCGGGTTTTATGTTCCCATTGCAGATCTGATGGTCCCCAAGGCTAGCCGTTCGATGCGAGTGCTCCCTGCTTCAGCGCAGCGGGCAACTTTTTCAGCTGGAACGGCGACGGCTGGGGGGAACCTGATCGACACCGAGCTTGATGGTTCAATGTTTCTGGATTTCCTTTTTAACAGATCAGTCACCGCGAATATGGGGGCAACCCGAATTACTGGACTCCGAGGAAATTATGAATTCCCCGTTGAAGACGCAAGCTCTCTTGGAATCAGTTGGCTAGGGGAAGAAGATCCAGCCCCAGAGACTACGCTAACCTTTACCAAAAAAGCACTGGTGCCTCATCACGCGGGTGCATTTATGGATGTCACTCGTCAACAGATGTTGCAGTCTGAGGTGGCGATGGAGCCCCTCATGCGCTCTCGCTTAGCGATCGCCATGAGCCTAGGCGTTGATGCTGCAGCCTTATTTGGTAGCGGGGTGGGGAATGAACCACAAGGGATCCTAAACACCCCCGGAATTGGAAGTGTCGCTCTCGGCACAGATGGCGCGGCTCCGACCTTTGATTCAATCGTTCGGTTGGAAACCGAAATCAACCAGGACAACGCTGACTTGGGTGAAATGGGGTATGTGACCAATGCAAAAGCAGTTGGAACCCTCAAGGTGACCGGCGCGGTTCCAACCACTTCAACAGGTGATTTCTCGGCGACTGATATGGTCTGGACGACTCAGAATGGGCGTCAAGGCATGATGAACGGATATCGCGCGATGATGTCCAACCAAATCCCCTCTAATTTGACCAAAGGCACGGGCACCAACCTAAGTGCAATCATTTTTGGTCACTGGCCACAACTTTACATTGGGCAATGGGGCGTTGCTGAAATCATGGTGAATCCTTATGGTGAAGCTGATTTCTTGCGCGGTCGATTCAAGGTCCGAACTCTTTTCACTCTGGATATTCAGGTAGCATATGAGCAGGCTTTTGCAGCGATCACCGATGCAATCACCCTGACCTAATAGCCCGCTATTAGGTTCAACCTCTCAAATAAACCCAACCTCACTAATCCGCAAAACTCATGCCCACAGCAGCCAAAAAAACTAAATATCTCGTTCGCTATCCGTTCAGCGTCACCATTATGAGGGGCCGAGATAATCTCAATACATTTTCCTCTGGAGAAACAGCCGAGCTAACTGAAAAGGAATATGAACGGGTAAAACATCAAGTTGAACCCTACACAGAGGAAGCCGCTGCAATCTGCCAAGCGGTTCGCGATGGGGACCTTGACAAGGTTTCACAACTTAAGTCAAAATCCAAAAAGTCTCCACCGCCAGAAAACCCTCCCAAAAAATAAGCCTTGGGACTCTGCTCAAAAAGCTCCCCAGACAAAGCTTTGTCTGGGGAGCTTTTTGTGTGTCGCTTGTAGCGTACTAAAACTCCAATTCAGCAAGATCGTACCCAACTTCCCAAATTTTTTCATTTTCCCGCGCCAAATCAAGCAAAGACTGAATGGGGACAACGATGAGCTGGTCTCCCATCGCTGGATCAGATACCTGAATCGCCTGCACTGTACAGTTAGAACTGATCAATTTTTTGGCCACTTCGTTCAAATCGTTTAACGCCAAAGTGATTTTAGTAACGTCAGAGTCTTCTGCTTTTCGATTCATTGATACTGCCAATATTTTGCACTCACATCATATCAAGCGGGCACAATGGCAAAAGGGGGCAGTTTTTATACATAGTTTTTGACAATGCTAAGTTGAGGCAAAGAGTGTAGGTGCGTCATGTCAAGACAAGATGCCTTGGATTGCTTGACAGTGCTCCAAGGGCTCCCCAATCCCCCAGAATACGTGATCGCATACACTCAATCTTCGTTGTTTGGGAAAAAGACATGCTTTTTGGCTATCAGTCCGGGGATTGCAGAATACTGTCATGCGGCCACCGATCAGCTTTTGGCCGACGTGCTTGACTTTAAAAACGGACTCGTCACGTTCCGAAAAACGAACAAAGCCTTAAAAGCCAACCGTACCGAGCATCATTGGGGCGTAGTTTTTTTGTTTGAGCCTGAAAGGCACGGTAGTGTGATAGGTAAGGTGCAATCTGCCCTAAAATGGATCAAGGACCTGAGTGGGCTTTACAAATCGATTAGCGCGATCGCCATTGGGTTATCGGTGATCCTAGGATCTGTGTTTGGGTTGCATCTGGAGTTACCCTCGCCAGAGCCTAAGGAAAGGCAAATGAACAGCCGGGACAATAAAAAACGGATTGAAGACGTTTTACAGGCGGGCTTTGACGATCTTTTAGAGTCCACTCCTTACCCAAACGGGCTCTATTACTGGCGATATTCTGACGGATGCGATCGCCGGAAACTGTTTGCCCGATACTCACCTTACCGGGATAAAAACGCTGATAAGTTGATCCAAGACCTCAGCGTCCGATTCACTCGGGAAGAAGGTTGGGCTGAGATTTTCAAAGCCCACACCCGAGGGCAATATTTTGTCTTAAAGCGCGGCATGATGAGTCAAGACAACGCTCTGACAATCGCAATGGAAAGGTTGAATATCGAAACCATTGTCACTGTGCCCACTTCAACCAGTCGAGAGAACTGCCCTCACGGCTATCTCAGCGGGGGCTACAACCTTAATCTTTCCGCCGCGCAAGAGCAGTTGATAATCACCAAATATAAACAGATTATTTTATCAATCCAAGCCTGGGAATCACTAGAGGAATCCGCACCTAGAAGGTATTTCGCGTTTACTTTATAATATGGATATAACAAAAAGTGATGCGACAAAGGACGGTGGGTATAGCACCGTCCTTTTTATTGTTGAGCTGCCTTGAACAGCCTTTGTAATTGTTTGATTGAGCGATCGCATGGTAGTCCGGACAGAACCCTTACGCATTCATCGAGCAATGTTGATCGCTGGTCTCCGAGTTCGTCCCTAACTAGCTGTAACATCTCAAGTGTTTCCCTTGTTAAGGTCACGGTGACCTTTCTTACATTTTTGTTTTTTCTACCTGGCTTGGCCATTAGTGATTCTCCATAGTTCAATATGCGGGTTCGCCGCGTATCGGAGTAATCACCGAAAATTTTTGATGGAAGTAATTAGAAGGCTACCCCCAATCCTTTAGCGGTGGGTTAAACCGCCTGTGCATTTCGCAAACACCTCTACACTTTAGCAGATCAGAGAGGCGTTATTTCCTCAGTTGACAAAAATCTATTAGTTGACAAAGAATAATTCTGACTTAGGCAGTTTATAGCCATGCCTAGGGCTTTTGATCAATTGTCTGCTAATAGGTACGCAGCAACGTAATCGTAAGGCTTGATACCACAAAGGCTTTCCTGGCAGAGCTTTCAGAAACTATGGGAATTCCCATAGTTGATTTAGTGCAAGTCAAAACAGGTCGTAATGGTGGGACGTGGGGGCATCCACAAGTAGCAATTCACTGTGGTCAATGGTGTAGTCCTGCGTTTGCAGTCAAGGTGACTGAGTGGGTCTTCACGTGGATGACTACGGGTCAAAATCCACTGCAATCAGATCTGGATCGACTGATTTATCGCGACTCTCTTAAAGACGATGCTCGATTGCGAATGACTGATCAGGTAAGCTTGTATGATGTTCCTCTCTTGTGTTTGGGTTGGGTGGAAGTTGTCCAAATTCTGGACAACTTCCGATTTTTATAGCAGCGCTAGCAGGATAAGCGCGATCGCCACCCAGTTGAAGGTGGTCTGAGCTTCGTTAGCCATTCGCGCCCCCTGGCATCAAAGCCAATAATTGGGCTTTGCGAAGAGGCTTTTTGACCCCTAGCAGCGTTTTAAGTTGCTTCACGGTGCAATCGCGAGCGTTAATACCCAATAAGGCCAGTACGTAGCTTTTGTACGCTGCGTGTACTTTGATAGCTTGGTTCACAGCTTGGCTCACAGCATAGGCAAAAGCGGGGGGCAAGAGTGGCGTTGTCGGAGGTTCATCCTCTATTAATTCACCCTCAACAATTTCTTCAGAGGCTTGTGGCAATGAAAGGTAGCTGGAGTGAACAAAATCATCGGACCACTGACGGGCTTGAACGCCTAGATCGTAAGCTGCGATCGCTGCCACATGGACAGCCCAAAGGGTTAAGTTGATATCGTCGCAAGCCTTCTGAATATAGGTGTCAAAGGCTTCATCTGTAGTCAATTCGGACCATGCTGCGCGGGCAGCGTTGGCAATGATGGAATAAAATGCAGTTGTAGTTTTCATGGCAATAACAAAAAGTGTGCAGTGAACGGGCTTTGTAGCGTGCGCCCTGTTCTCTATATCTCTATAATATGGCAATGACATGGCAATGTCAAGCGGAAATGAAAATATCTTTTGGTGGAAATGACAAGCCCCACGAAAGACGTGGGGCAGGCTGCTTGACGCATTGTTCGCTTAGACTGGTGTGGAGTTAAGCTGGGATAATTTTAGCACTACCCAGGCTTAACGCACAACTCTCCATTAGGAGAACGCATCACATGGATTATGCTGCAATTATCTGGACTAAGACCATCTGAGTGCCAACGAACAAAAAGAAAGCCGAGGGAGTCTTCAAGCTTCTTTGCCTTGACCCAGCGTCCGTCAACCCAAAGGTATTCTCCTTCAATGAGGTAGATAGGAACGTCATCCATTAGTTTCACTCAGAAATATAACGACCCAACACCTTTGCAGCATACTCTTTGACTTGTGAGTCGCTGACTCCCTGTGGGATAGGAATGGCAATAAAATCGCTCACTACTCCCTGGAAAACGTTTTTTGTGAAATCTTCACATTGATCATCAACCGGGCCGCGTGGATTAACAGCGCAACGAAATTCAATAGCATCTGAAAAATATTTACAAGTTTTACAAATCATGTTCACCTCAACGAATTTGCAAGCCAAGTAGCAAATAAAACTAGAACCACTAGAAACAGGGTAATTGCCAAAGAAAGATCAATAAAGCCTTTGCAAACAAGCAAACCTAGGCCAAGCACAGAAATTTGCAGAAGAACTCCAACCACAAGCCCAGCAAAGAATAATTGGCCAAAATTAGCACCCATTGCTCACCTCAAGCAATATTTAATCCAGTTGACAAACCCAAGCCGCCCTCCACTGCTTCTAGGCATTACGACCCATTCCCAGAACGTATACAACACTGGGTGCTTCAGATGCCAGTCATGATCCAGCATCAAGTACAAAATACGTGCTCTCATTGTGCAACCTCCTGTCTCCATCGCAAGCCACAGTCACGGCAACGATAGTAATCGATCGTATCATCAGCATTGGATCGGATAAACTCAGCTCCCTCGTGTGTCCAGCCTGACTCAGGAGCGCTTGCATCCCTTTCTTCGGTGTAGGGGTTTTCGGCTGTGCATTGTTGCCTTTTCATCAGTAAGCTGTTTGATTTTGGCCATTGCTTCATTTATCTTTCACCTTCCTTATATCTCTTATCGTCGTGTGCCCCGTAATCCCCCCATCCCACTTAACCGAGACGCGATCCCCCTTAACAGCCCGGACAGTGCCCTGAAACTGCGATTTGCGCCGCTTCCGGTAGCCAGCCCGGACAATTTGGACGCGATCGCCTACTTTGTAGGATGGGATGGCTGGGACTAGCTGTAACCTTGCATTCCGTTTCATATTTTATTCAGACCCAGGTTTAGACCTAGACCTAGACCAAGACCAAGACCTAGACCCAGACCTAGACCTAGACTCAGACCAAGACCAAGACCAAGACCTAGACCAAGACCTAGACCTAGACTCAGACCAGCCTTCTTTTAATATTGCTGTATTCATTTTGCTTTTACGCTTGAACTTTTGCCACAGTTACCACACAGAAAACGACGACGCTTGCCAGACGTATACCCACCACTCCAATGAGTTTTAGTTGACTGGCAATGAGGACAAGATGGGGCTTTGGATGCCGTCGTGAAGACATTGGCAATTTCTTCTTGAACAATTTGTCTGACCTGATCTTCACTCAATGTCATTTATTTAACCTCCAGACCTAGACCTAGACCAAGACCTAGACCCAGGCCCAGACCCAGGCCCAGACCAAGACCTAGACCAAGACCAAGATATAGATCCAGACCTAGACCTAGACCTAGACCTAGACATAGACCCAGACATAGACCAGCCTTCTCTTAATATTGCTGCATTCATTTTGCTTCACTGGGCAGCTTGTGAGCAAAAACGGAGTGGTCTAGGATCCCCGAGAACCAAACCACAACTTGATCGGGATAAGGCTCAACTTCGTTAAAGGTTCCTTCTTCTAACGTTTTTGACTAGCGACTTGTTTCAGGAATCCAAGAGGCATTTTCAAGAACAACGCGATTCGAAAAACAAGAAACTACTTTCCCTACATAAATCATCGTTACCGTTCGGATCAAGTAAGATTCTCCCACCGCAAAAGGCTTGTCCACAGCGCTAGGGCTTGTTGACGGGAAAAACTGCTGTAATTCTTTGATTTGACCAATCGTTAAATCGTCAATATTCATTTGCTTTTCATGGCTTAACTAATACTTACTCATACACGGTAAGTCAAACAGCTTGGGTTGTCAATGCCTAATTTTGTTTCATTTAATCTGAGCCTCAACCTCAGCTACCGCTTCTTCAGGGACTCCGATCGCCCTAGCTAGCGAAACAACCTCACCTGCCAACTCGTTCGACGCACCTTTCATTTGTATATAAATCTTGCGATGCTTACGATTTTCGTCTAACCGCCCAAAGCAGTAACCCAAAAATGTTGAGCCCGCACCTAGTAAGAAATCTTGCCAAACCATATTTAACTCCTATCGAATAAATATCAACGTTTCCGGTGACTCTTTTGAGTACGCCAATTCCCCTGCGACGGCAACGACATGCATCAAGGAGTCGTCTTTCAGCACGCCAGCTTGGACAAGGGCATCCAAGATGGCTCCAAGCATATTGTCAAGGTCGGAGTTACGTCGGTGCTTGCCGTGGAATTCCACCGACACAGACACGCCTGACAAAGGAGCACCTGTGTACTGGGATTCCAAGTCAAAAACAGCATTTTCCTTCCATGATTTATATCGATGAGGGTGGTAAGTGCCGTTAGCCGTAGTTCTTGCTCTGGCTTTGGGGACTATTGGCCCTTCCAAGAAAAAAGTTTTCATGACTCTAGCCCTTTCCAGTAAGGTTCAACCCATCTGGTTTTAAGTTTACTTTTTTGGGGGCCCCACCGAAATCGATGGAAATGCCCCCTAACAAGGTGGGCTCTCGGATGCCTGGAAGTGCCGTCTCCACTGGAAAAGGACGTGTTACCTAGGTTAGGGATAGCCCAGACGTCACTTGAGGCTTTCCGGGAAAGTGAGAAGCCCCGGGCTCCTTTTTTCAAAATCTTTTGCAACTGATCGCAGTCCCCTTCTTTTTGCTGGGTCTGAAGATACAGCACAAGGGCTTTAAGAAAACTGATTGCCTTGTCCGGGTGTGACTCTACTTCCTCAAGGGAAACAAAATCCCAAAACTCATTTTTTACCTCACTGCTGTTCTGCAAAATATGATTCTTATCTCCAATGATCACCGCCAAGACTGGCACCGATGATATGGCAAAAGAAACAAAATTAATCCCAATATATTTTATTTGAGCGTTATTCTCTGGAAGCCGAAACACTCCAACTCCTGAGAAGGGAATCTTAGACATGTCTACCTCAACACCAGTAGTATCGGTTTCCTTAAGCGCGTCAAATAAATCCTGGTTAATATCAAAAACTTTTAAAGGCGAACTAGCCGCGTAAGTTGTAGCGTTGTGTTGTTTGTCGTCGGGAAACAAATACCCTTCGGGGAACTTCTCCCCTTTTAAGTGTGTGTCCTGAAGCAATAAACAAAAAAACATTTCTTGCAGTTTATCCAGGAACTTTTCCTGAGTGCTATAGACACGGTAAGAGCCGTCTAATTTCGCTTTCTCCTTAAATTTTTCTATTGCAGCAAAGTGTTGCTTTTCCGTAATATCTCCACTCAAAAATTTCTTTTGATAACGAAGAAAACCATTATCTTCAAGAATCCTTTCGACAAAATGCCTAATTGAATCTGGCAATATCGCAAACAAGGATTGACCGTTTTTTAGCTTAACAACGCCTGCCTTTTCCGCTCGCTCTAGGTCTTGAGGCGCGATATTTTCGGAAAAATTTTCTATTTTTATTGTTGATTGACTCATGACTACTCCACATTGATTTCAGCAAGCTTTAAGCGTCACTTTTGCTTTGTCTAGGCATAAGAACTCCTATTCTGATTAACCGAAAAACCCGTACTTGATATCCATTTTTTGCTGCTCAATCAACCATTCGTTTTTGAGGGACTGTCGATCAAGATGTGTTTGTGACGCCTTCAATTCTTCAAGGTGATCTATCGATGTCTCAACCATTGGGTCGGTCAATAGATTCTGAATAAATGCCCAATGATATTCATATTCAAGACTTACCAATTCAATGCATTTTTGCTCCCCATATTTTCTCTCTATATTTTTGTAAAACCACGTGTGGACGCGATCGCCCAAAATGAATTTTCGGTACCGCGCTTTGGGTGATTCTGGGATATTTGCAGAGCCGCACATGAGATAGCTGCCCTGACCAGTAAGCCACATGAGCGTAACCAATCGAGTAACGCGGGTTGGAGCTGGCGGTGCTGGAGGAATAAGGGCTTCCATCCGTTCCTCAAAGCGATCGCAAAAGCTAGTGTCAAGATTCATCCGTTTAACCTCGGTAGCAGCGATAGGTAATTGTTGATGCTCAACTCGTGCAAAATCTTGACGGTTCCCGTGGGGCCGTTCCGATTTTTTGAGACAATCAGCTCAGTGATTCCAGCGTCAGCAGAATTCGAATCGTAATAGTCGTCCCTGTAAACGAGGGTGATTGTGTCAGCGTGCTGTTCGATTGCCCCTGAGCTGCGAATATCAGCCATCGTGGGCCGTTTATTGGCCTGACTCTCTACGCCCCGATTGAGCTGGGCTAAGGCAATGCACGGGATATTAAATTCCCTGGCTAGCACTCTCAACCCTTTAGAGAGGTTGTCTAACTCGTTCGCTTTGTTCTGCTCACTGGTTGACAAGAGCTGTAAGTAATCCACAAAAAAGGCTGAGACATAGCCTTCTCGCTGAATCACGCGGCGAATACTGGCCTTGATGGTGGCCAAAGTTGAACATGGGTTCACATCGTAATGCAGGGGCGCTTTATTAATGAATTCCTCCCAAGCCAAAACTATCTCGCGCTGTTCTGGTGTGATTTTTTTGCCCAAAATCCTTTGGTGAGTGATTTTTGAGTGCCTTGCAATTCGCCTCGCTTGCAAATCTCTCGATTCCATTTCGAGGGAGACAAACAGAACGGGCCTATTTTGGCCTAGAGCGAACGTGTCAGCGCAGAAGACTCCTAGTGCAGATTTTCCCATCGCGGGCCTTCCGGCCACAATATTGAGCGTCCCAGGGCGTAATTTGAGCACACCGTCCAAGTCGGTGAGTTCCGTTTTCAGATCAGCCGTGTCAGGAGTGTCCAAATACTCCCTCATTGAGATCAGTTCACCATTGCGCCCTAAATGACGCTGTGAGCCGTTGTTTATTTGCTGGGTAAAACCTATCGAGCGATCCTCGATCTGGGCTACAGCGTCCACGAGAGGGACATCTGTGTCCAGAATCACCTCACTAAGTTGATTGAGTTGATGAGAGAAAGCTCGACGCTGGGCATATTCCGAAAGCTGTTTGCAGATAACCGGAAACTCTCGGAGGTTGATCACGGGCGAATCCATGAATGCTTGCACACGTTTCGCATCGTTGAAATGCGCGATTAACAAGGGCTCAAGTGGGGTTTCCGGGCCTGCCTCTTCCGCGAGCGATCGCATCACCAGAAACGTTTTACAGTTGACAGGGTTGTGGATAGCCGCAGCAATTTTATCCAGCTCGGTGGACTGCAGCAGCTCCGGGAACAGCACAAGGGCTTTCAGTATAGAATTCTCCAGATCTAGTGTATTGATGTCCATTAAAGTTAAAATCCTGGGTTGTAGCGTATTCGTATTCTTCTAAAGTCAGCCTCATTCCGTATGAGACCTTCATTCTTAAATTATCTGGGTTAATAAAGGGGGTGTTTGTGGCTTGCCCTTTATTTTTGTAATCTTCCCAAAAAGCCTGGAGTGTTCTAAATTCTTCGGTTTTGTGAGGCTTCATGAACGAAAGCTCTCTCAGGACCTGAGCCCTCGTTAGCTCAGTTTTTTTGAGATGCGTTCTCAGCCAGTTGATAAAC
>JAAUYH010252086.1_pt1 | contig 27861 bp, 24 predicted proteins | sample 7278061 | NCBI WGS metagenome assembly JAAUYH01 (sample SAMN14350203, study PRJNA611818) | marine sediment metagenome | isolation source: surface marine sediment (0.6m) | place: French Polynesia: Moorea | collected 2018-08
CATGAAGTTGTTGTAGGAGAGGCCTTCGAGACCATCGATCATCTGCTCGGCGTCTTTGGTGCCAAGCGTGGTGGTGCAGATAGCCTGCGTTTCACCGCGGGTGAACAGCGCCGAACCGTGCGTACGCGGCAGCAGGCCGACCATGGCTTCGATCGGGCGAACCTGATCAAGCTTTCGACCGTCAATGCGGGTGCCGTCCTTGATGATCGAGCCGCGAACGATATCGCTTTCAAGCTTCTTCACCAGCTTCAGCGTGCCGAGGTATTCGGCCGGATCGGTTTCAGCGAGGTCAGCAAAGACTTCGCGCGCCTTTTCACGCGCTGCATTGACCGCGTCCTGACGCTCAGCCTTGTTGGTGAGCTTGTATGCGGCTTCGAGGTCAGCACCGATGGCAGCACGAAGCTTGTCCATCTTGGCGGTCTTGTCTTCGACCGGGTCGAGTTCCCACGGATCCTTTGCAGCCTGTTCAGCGAGTTCGATGATCGCGCTGATGACCTTGCGGCTTTCCTCGTGAGCGAACATCACTGCGCCGAGCATTTCTTCCTCGGTCAGTTCCTTCGCTTCGGATTCGACCATCATCACAGCGTCTTGCGTTGCAGCCACAACAAGGTCGAGACGGCCATCTTCGCCCAGTGCATCGTTGATGCTGGGGTTTAGGATGTACTCGCCATCGTTCGAGAAGCCGACGCGCGCTGCGCCGATCGGACCCATGAAAGGGACACCCGAAATGGTCAAAGCAGCCGATGCCGCGATCATCGCAACGATGTCTGGCTCGGTTTCACCGTCGTAGGAAAGAACCTGCGCGATGACGTTGATTTCGTTGTAGAAGCCTTCCGGGAAAAGCGGGCGCACCGGACGGTCGATCAGACGGCTGGTGAGCGTTTCCTTCTCGGTCGCGCGGCCTTCGCGCTTGAAGAAACCACCGGGGATACGGCCGGCAGCGGAGAATTTTTCCTGATAGTGGACGGTGAGCGGGAAGAAGTCCTGGCCTTCCTTGACGCTCTTTGCGGCGGTCACAGCGCAGAGCACCACGGTTTCGCCATAGGTGGCCAGAACAGCTCCGTCAGCCTGACGGGCAATACGGCCGGTTTCCAGAGTGAGGGTCTTTCCGCCCCACTCCAGCGATACGGTTTTCGTGTCGAACATTGATTTTCCTTGATGAACCCGCACGGCCTTATTGCGGTGCGGGGCCTACTGTTCCGGGTAATCCGTCCCGGTCCGGTGCGGGGCTATTCTCGCCCCCTCGTCCGCTCCCAGCCGAATTGCATGAGAGCCGGATAGACGAAGGGCGGCCCGTTGGAGCCGCCCTTCGGAAACTCTTATTTGCGAAGACCCAGTTTCTGGATCAGGGCGTTGTAGCGCTCGACATCTTTCTTCTTGAGATAGGCGAGCAGGTTGCGACGCTTGTTGACCATCATCAGAAGGCCGCGACGCGAATGGTTATCCTTGTGGTTGCTCTTGAAGTGCTCGGTAAGGTTCTTGATGCGCTCCGTCAGGATCGCGACCTGCACTTCCGGCGAACCGGTATCGCCCTTTGCCTGGGCGTTGTCCTTGATGATTTCTGCTTTGCGTTCTGCGCTTACGGACATGTATCTTCTTTCTTACTCAGCGACATCGGGTAGGTTGAAACCTCGGACGACCTTCGCCGTCCCATCCGATATCTCCATTAGAGCGACGGGGACACTGTCCAGCATCGCACAATAGAGCCCGGATGGTTGGGGCAGTTCAGACAGGACCCGGCCCTGGCGGACCGCCTGCGCGTCTGTCTGAGAGAGGGGAAGGGCCGGGATGTCGTCCAGCCCTGCCTCCAACGGCAGGAGTAGGTCTTCAAGTGGCGCGCCTCTACCGATTTCGTTGAGTTTGTCCAGCGAAATCGCTTGGGATTCGGTGAAAGGCCCCGCCTTGGTGCGGCGTAGATAGGTAACGTGGCCGACGGTTCCAAGGGCGTGCGCAATGTCGCGGGCGAGCGAGCGGATGTAGGTGCCCTTGGAGACGTGGGCTGTGAGCGTGACGCTATCGGCCAGCTCGAGCGGCGCAGACGGGTCGTACGGATCGGGCCGTCCAGCCGTGGTCTGGAAGGCTGAGCGAAGCTCGGGCACACCTTCTCGATCACCAGCGAAGGTGAGCGAATGGATCGTCACGCACCGCGTCTTAAGATCCACTTCCTCCCCCGCCCGCGCCCTGTCATAGGCGCGCTTGCCATCGACTTTCAGCGCCGAATAGGCCGGCGGAACCTGCTCGATCTCTCCGGTGAAATGCTCCAACACCGCCGCAATCGCCGCCATCGGCGGAAAGCGATCGACCCGCTTCACCACTTCACCTTCGGCATCGAGCGTGTCGGTCTCGGTCCCGAACTGAATGGTGAAATCGTAGATCTTGCTGGCATCGAGCATTCGTCCAGCCAGCTTGGTCGCTTCACCCAAGGCAATCGGCAGGACGCCCTCCGCCAACGGATCGAGGGTGCCGCCGTGGCCAACCTTGGTCTTGGGATAGCCGCCTTCGCGCAAATTCCGCTTCACCGCACCCACCGCCCGCGTCGAGCCCAGCCCGCGTGGTTTGTCTAGGATCAGCCAGCCATTCACCATGACGCGCGCTCTAAGGGTCTCGACAAGAACCGTCCAGCCACGTGCTACGGGGAATCCGCGAGGTCCCTACCCGGCCTACCTTAACCGTGTTCTGCCATTCCGGGGTCATGAAACTGATCATCCATCCCGGCCTGCATAAAACCGGCTCGACCTATCTCCAGCATGTGCTGAACGACAATCACGCAGCACTTGCAAAGCGGGGCGTCTGGTACCAGCCGCAAGAGGGCTATCCCGCTCACCATCACGCTGCATGGCGTATCCTGCTGGGCGACGAACGGCCGCTGGTGGCGATGATCGAGCAGGCGCGCACCACCGATTGCCACACCGTGATCCTGTCTTCGGAAGACCTCGAAGGCGCGCTTTACGACGACCGCGCGTTGCACGCGATCGACGATGCGGCCAATCAGGCCGCAGTTGGCGAAATCGAATGGCATGTCGTACTGCGCGACCCGGGCACGGCCTTTGCGAGCCTGTTCGCCCAGCTCCAGCACCACGTCTACGCCGACGCCTTCCAGCTGTTTTACGACACGATGCGGCGCGGCTTCGTTCATATGGCCGCTCCGATGCCCGATGCGGGCACGCCCTACTGGTTCTACTGCTTCGATCACTTGGCGGATCTCGGAAGGCTGCACAGCCGCGCCGGAGCCGGAGTCGTTGCGCACGACTTTGCCGCCAAATCCGCGTTTCCCGGTGCGTCGATCCTTGAACATGTCGGCGTACTAGACGCCATCACAACCCTGCCCGGCCAAGAAGCCCGCAACGCACGTCCCGACCGCGACGACATCATTCGCGGCTACGTGTTGCGGGTCGCCGAAGCGGTGCCCGATGAGAACGACCAGCGACGTGTGATCGATGGCTTCCTCGGCTGCCTCGAGAACGGGCTCGACAACATCGATACCTACGCCGCCATGGTCGGCGAGCGCTATAGCGACAGCCACCGAGCCGCGCTGGCGCAATTCGCTTCGGCAAAGACTAGGCCGCGGCCGGATCCGGTTCGCTAGCGTTCCCGATCGCAAGTTCGGCTCTTTGGCCGAAGATCAACAGATTGACGATGAGCGAAGTCGCAATCGCCAGCACCAAGGTTACCGCCATGCCGTGGATGTAGTGCGCGGGCTCCCACACCATGCTCCAGAACCCGTAGAAGACCACGCCCGTGACCACCCCGATCATGGCGGCCGCGGCCTTCACATTGCGGAAGGCAAGACCGACAACGAACGCCGACAGGATTGGCATCGAAAGCAGTCCGTAAAGCTGCTGCACGGTGTTGATGAGGCTTTCCTGGCTTGCAAAGAACGGCACCAGTGCCAGCGCCAGCAAGCTCATCACGATCGAAACGATCGCGCCGAGCCGACCCACGCGCTTCACGTCGCCGACATAGGCTTCATGCATATCGCAAACGTACAGCGCAGCCGACGCATTCAGGATCGAGTTGAAAGTCGTGAGCACCGCGGCGAAAATCGCGGCAGCAAAGGCGCCGGAGAGCCACACCGGCAGAACTTCGCCGACGATCATGCCATAGGCCGGATCACCGACATCGCCGAACATCTTGTACGACACGATGCCCGGCACGACGACAATGATCGGGACAATCAGCAGACGGATTCCCGCGGCGACCAGCACACCCTTTTGCGCTTCCTTGATATTCGGCGCTGCCATTGCGCGCTGGGTGATTGTCTGATTGGTCGACCAGTAGAACGTCTGGATGAAGATCATCCCCGTCAACAGAGTGTGCCAGGGGATCGGACTGTCATTGTTGCCAATCAGCGTGAGCCGCTCTGCGGGGATGCCGCTCAAATCGAAGTCGATGGCTTGCAACGCCAGGAACACCACCAGGAGGGCAAGGCCCAGCACCAGCACGCCCGAATAGGTGTCGGACACGGCCACTGCGCGAAGACCGCCGAAGATCGCATAGGCCGCGCCGACAATCGCGATCACCACCGAAACGGTCATGATCGTCGCGAGGTCGGTTTCCTGCCCTGTCAATGACAAGAGGAACAGGGAGCCGCCGTAAAGAATGGCAGGTAAAAATATGAAAAGGTTACCGAAAAGAAACAATAGGCTGATCAGTGCACGGATGTGTTTGTCGCCGTATTTCTTCTGCAACAGCTCGGTCGTGGTGGTGCAATTGTTGCGGTAGTAGATCGGTAGGAAGACGAAGGCGAGGATGAACAGCCCCGCCACCGCGGCGAATTCCCACCAAGCGAGCAGCGCCATCTGGTTGCCGTTCATCCCGATCAGCTGATCGGTCGAAAGGTTCGTCAGCGTTATCGATCCGGCGACGAAATACCAGGCAAGCCCGCCATTTGCGAGGAAGTAGTCGCGTTCATCCTGTGGTCCGGAACCGCGTTTCCCGCGGCAATGCATGTAGGTGGCGAAAGCGATCAGCGCAGTGATGATCAGGAAGACCGCGACCTGGACTGTACTCATTGGATTGTCTCTCCCCGCCGCGCGAATGCCGCGCCGACAATTCGTTCACTGTCACAAGTTCGAAAGCGCGCGGCAAGCCCGCATGATTGGGAACGGCGGACATTTCCAACCGGAAATGCCCGCCTCCCCCTAAATGAGCCGGGCCATGCAGGCGCCCGGCTCACTATCAGAATTTCGCGCGAACACCCGCCGTGTAGCGCGCTCCGGTCCGCTCATAAGTCAGGATCCGGTTGCGGAAACGCGAGAAGTCGCGGGTGTCTTCGTTCAGCACGTTTAGGCCTTCGACAAAGACCTGGAACTGATCGGTGAGTTCGTAGCTCGCCGAGAAGTCCAGTTGGCCGAAGCTCTCGCGTTGGCGCGGTTCGCTCTGCACATCCTGCGCCTGCACCAGGAACCCGTCGCGATAATTGTAGGAGACGCGCGCCGCGAGCGGCCCGTCTTCGTAGAATGCGGTTAGGTTCAAAGTGTGCGGCGTGAAGCCATTGAAGCCGAGGTCGCCCACCGGCGCATCGTCGCGATCGCTGGTCACGTACGTGTAGTTGACGATCCCGCCGAAGCCGTTGTCGAACGTCTTCTGGAACGCGATCTCGGCACCGCTGATGCTACCCGAAAGGCCGTTGCGCTGACGCGTGTCCTGGAAGGTCACATCGACCGGCGTGTCTTCTGTGAGGCCGCCATTGCCGGCCGGGAAGATCACCACACCCGGAACCGGCAGGGTCGAGGTTTCGATGAAGTTGCCCAGTTCCTTGTGGAAGCCGGCCACGCTGAAATAGCTCAGCGCGTCGAAATACCACTCGAACGAGATGTCGAAGTTGTCCGATTCGAACGCTTCGAGCAGTGGGTTGCCGCCGCCGCTGAGCGGTGCATCCGAACGTCCACCGAAGGTGTTGGCGACGCCCAAAGCGGTCAGTGTCGGACGGGTCACCGTGCGTGCGTAGCTTAGCCGCAGGACGATATCCGGGGTCGGTTCGATCTTGAAGTTCACCGACGGCAGGAAGTTCACGTAGTCGTTCGGGACCGAGATATTGGTCGCTGGGCCGAACACGACTTCGAGCTGAGTATCGCCAGGGGTCTCACGGAACTCGATAACCGGCTGGTCGATCCCGCTCGACACCACATCGGTGAAGGCAATGCGGAATCCGATATTCGCCGACCACGGCACATCCCCGCCGAATTCACCGCCCCACTCGGTGTTGAAGTGTGCGGCATAGATCTGCTCCTCAACCGCAAAGCTTCCGCCCGGGTTGAACGACGGCGTGTAGATGCCGAGCGTTGGGTCGAGCTGTCCGCTGTTGAGATAGGCGAGGAGGTCGGCGGTGTTGCCACCGGTGCGATCGGGGTTCTGCAGGTTGGCGACACTGTTGAGCTGCGCGAAGGCGTCCGCGAAGCTGGCCGTCAGGATGTTGGCCGGAACCGTGTCGGCACCCTGCACCCCGCTCAGGAAGTTGTCGAAGGAGAACTGGCTGAGGATCGAGGTGTCGAACGGCACGGTGTAGCCGCAATAGGCACAGAAGATCTGCGCAGCGGTGAGGCTGCCGAAGCCCGGATCGGCAAAGTTGTCGAACAGGTTCTGGATCTTTTCGCGATCGGTATAGATCCCGCCGAATGTGACATTCAGGAGTGGCCCTGCGTCGACTTCCCATTCGCCGTCGAAACGCACTTCAAATACCTCGTCTTCAACCTGCGTGCGGTTGACGTTGACGAAGTGCAGACGCTGGATCGAAGTGTCGACAAAATCGGCATCCAGGATGTTGGTGATCGTCGAAATGCCACTTGTGTTGACGGATTCGATCAGCGGAGATGTCGGAGCCAGCGCACCGAGCACGACGAACGGGTTGGTCCCATCGCGCGTCGCCCGCGACCACGACACGTCGGCCACGAAGGTCAGGCGATCGCTCGCCTCGAACTCGAAATTCCCGCCAAACGCAAAGGTCTCGGCCTCGCGATTGTTGGAGGTGAGCACATTGTCGTTCTGAGACAGTCCGACAATGTCGGCGATGTCAGGGTTACGAGTTCCGGAATCGATGCTGGGACGATTGAACGATACGACCGTGCCGTTCTCATCGATCTGCGGGTTCAGGAAAGGCGGACTAAAGAAGCCCGAGAACTGCTGATCGAAAGAGTCGATTTCGAACCGCGAATAGAGGCCGTCGAATGTCGCGGTAAACGCGTCCGAGGGAGCGAATTGCAGTGCGCCATTCAGCGTGATGCGCTCGCGATCCTGCACGTCCCGGCTGAAGATCACCTGCTGCTGGACGCGCGCTCCATCCGGCAAGGCACCGATGTCATCCGGCTGCAGCCCGGTCGCGGATTCCGGCGCGAAAATTGCCGCATCGCCCTGACGCAGCGCAAAGCCGTTGGTGATGTTGCGATCGATCTGGGCGTTCCGCAGATTGTAGGAGCCGCCAAACAGCACGCCGACCGATCCATTAGACCACGAAACAACCCCGCTTATGTCGGCACCGACGTCTTCACTCAGGTTCTCGTAAATTGCGGCGCCCGAGATCGAGGCGTTGAAACCGAGGCGATCGATCGGCTTTGCGGTGGTGATGTTCACGACCGCGCCAATGCCGCCCGACTGAAGGCTCGGCTGAGCGGACTTATAGACCTCGGCGGTCTGGATGATGTCCGACGATAGAACGTCGAACGAGAATTCGCGCCCGGGGTTGTCGGTTGCGAGCGTGCGCCCATTCAAGAGCACCGCGTTGAATTCGGGACCGAGGCCGCGAACGGTGATGAACTGCCCTTCACCGCCGGATCGATCGATCGCGACGCCGGTGATGCGCTGAAGCGATTCCGCGACGTTCTGGTCGGGGAATTTGCCGACATCCTCGGCCGAGACCGCGTCGACCACGGCCGCGCTATTGCGCTTCAGGTTGATCGAATCTTCGAGACTCTTCTTGAAACCGGTAACGACGATTTCGTTGCCTTCGCCTTCGGAGGCGGGGGCATTCTCGTCTTGTGCGAGCGCGGGGCTGGAAACTGCGATTGCTGCAAAGGCAACGGATTGGGCCAGCATGGCCCGCTTTGAAAACAACATTGCTCTCTCCCTTTAGGTTCACCCCTGTTGAGCGATTGACACGGATCGGGGCGATACCGGAGACCCTTTGGGGGCCGGGGAGGAAGTCTGCCTTTCAAATCGACGAGTTCCATGGGCGGAATGGAACGGCATGAACTTTTTGGTTTACATCCACAGTTGGAGCGAGTGACAAATTGCCGGTGTCATAAAAATGCAACGCCGCAAGAAGGGTCGCGCATCATCGGGTTCATGCGAAATCCCAATTCCTAAAGTCGACCGGTCTTGCGACCAATGCGCGAGCGATATTCAGATGGTGACCAACCCACCGTCTTGCTGAACTGGCGGCTGAAATGATACTCGTCGCAAAATCCCAGTTCGTCGGAGATATCGCGCAGGAGGACACCGGGCTCCCCGAGCATCTGGCACGCGCGCTCCATGATCAGGCTGGTCCGATACCGTCCCGGTGAACGCCCGGACAGTTTTCGGAAACGCTTGCGAAACCCTTCGTAGGACTGTTCCATGCGAGCCGCTGCGAGACGAACGTCCATCGTCCGAGCAATTGCCGACTTGGCTTGTTCGAGCCACGCGATGTCATCGACCATATCCTGCTCCGCCGCCTGAACGATATCGGCAAGCAATTCCTGAAGGCGCACCGTCTCGCGCATCAGCTCGCTTTCGGTTTGGGCTCGTGAGCCCTCGATCAATCCGAGGATACGGTCGCGCCAGAAATCCATCGGGCGCAACGAAACGACCGGTCGATCCTGATCAAGACAGCCGGTGGAGCGCCAGAGATCGAAGACAGCCCCTTCGAAAACCATGTAGAATTCGTCCCAGCTCTCGCCGGGCGGCGGACCGTACCAATGTTCGATCCCGGGGAAGACCATAATCGCATCCCCGGCCTTGACCGACACCTCAATGCCGCGTTCGTCACGATAGAGGCCTTGACCCCTGGTGACGTAGACGAGCGTGAAATGGGGCAAGGTGCGCCTCTCGGTCAGGACACCGACGCCGTTGTGCAGAAAGCAGGCAATCTTTATCCCTCCGATGGGAGACAGGTGCAGATTCTGCTTGTAGACCTTTTCTTCCCACATTTGCCGACCCTTAGCGTTGTCTCTAGCGGAATACCAAAAACTTCATGCTCTGCCAAAATGCCTCTTCACAAACGACAGGGTTTGGCGCGAATATCGCCTTAGGCCGGAAAAACGGCCAGGGGAGAGATCGCGCTAAGGACGCGACGGGACGACGGATGGATTCCTTGGATGGCTGATAACGCAGACAGCGGCGCGGCGTTTGCTCAAGGCAAGCACGAAGACGGTGCCTGCGGCGAAGAGCTGGCAATGCCGCAGCACGGGCCTGTTCCCGCCCACGATCCGGCAGAACAGGGCGCGCATGAGCACCAATATTTTGAGCTCCGTGCCGCCGGTACTCTTGTCGCAATCGAAGCCACACACGGCATGCGACCTATTGTGCTTTATGCCGGTCCGGACTTGCCTGGTGTCCCGGCAAAGGACTTGGCGATCCTCGCAACCCGCCAGCACGCACCGGGGAGTGCATCCGTCCCGCTCCGCGGCTCGATCATCAACGAGATCGGTACGGGGATCTCCGGCCCCTCGGGCCTGGTCGCGCATCGTGCCGGACAGGACTGGGCGATCGACCTCAGAATTGAGCAAGTCCAGACGATCGGCGATCATGCGATCGTCATCCATTGCCACGATGCCAATGTCGCCGTGGCTTCGAGCCATACTTTGTCGATCGATCCGGAAACCGGGGTCCTCGCCTGCGCCAGTAGCATCGAGAACCACGGTACCGATAAACTCGAACTCGATTGGTGTGCGGCACTGTGCCTGCCGCTGGATCAACGCCTGGATCGGGTGTTGAGCTTCACCGGACGTTGGTCGGGCGAATTCGACATCGAAACAATCGAGGCTTTCCAAGGCAGTGTCGTTCGCGAAAACAAGGCTGGTCGGACAAGCCACGATGCCTTTCCCGGTGGCTTCGCCATCGCTCCTGGTACCGATGAAATGCGCGGTTTGGCCGTCGGGTATCATCTCGCCTGGAGTGGGAACCACCGACTGCGGATCGACCGCCACAGCGACGGCCGGTCGTTCGTACAGATGGGGGAAATGACATTTCCCGGCGAGATCCGGCTCGGGCGCGGCGAAAGCTACCGGACCCCGGATCTCATTGCGGCATGGTCCGAGGACGGATTGAATGGCGTATCCGGCAAGTTCCATGACTATTTGCGCGGGAGCGTTATGGAGCCGCGGAGCCTCTCCAAACCGCGACCGGTTCACTACAACACATGGGAAGCGGTCTATTTCGATCACGATGTCGGAACACTGATCGAACTCGCCGAAGCCGCCGCCGCCGTTGGGGCGGAACGCTTCGTGCTCGACGATGGCTGGTTCGGCAGTCGCCGTCACGATGGTGCGGGCCTGGGCGACTGGTGGGTGTCGGAAGATATCTACCCCGACGGGCTCCACCCGATCGTCGACAGGGTCAAGCAACTGGGCATGGAATTCGGCCTGTGGTTCGAGCCGGAAATGGTCAATCCCGACAGCGATCTGTTCCGCGCGCATCCCGACTGGGTCTTGCAGGCCGAAGGGGTCGAGACTGTCCCCTTTCGCGGTCAGCTGACGCTCGATCTGACCAAGCCCGATGTGTTCGACTACCTGTTCGACAAGATCACGCAGCTCGTAAGCACTTACGGCATCTCCTACGTCAAATGGGACATGAACCGCGATACAAACCATCCCGGTAGCAGCGGTCGCGGAGCGATGCATCGCCAGACCCTTGCGGTCTATCGCCTGTTTGAAAAGCTGCGCAAGGCCCATCCGGAGCTTGAAATCGAAAGCTGCTCGTCAGGCGGCGGACGCGCCGATTTCGGCATCATGCGCCACGCCGACCGGATATGGACATCTGACAACAACGATGCCCGCCAACGCCAGGCCATCCAGCGCGGCGCGACCCACTTCCTGCCGCTTCGCGTGCTTGGCAGTCATGTCGGTCCCAAGCGCTGCCATGTCACGGGGCGCGAATTCGCGATGGCTTTCCGCGTCGCCAGCGCGGTGTTCGGCCATATGGGAATGGAGCTCGACCTGCGCGACGAGAGCGAAGCCGATCTCGAAGTTCTCAAGTCCGGGATTGCACTCTACAAGCGGCATCGCGAGTTGATCCACAACGGCAGGTTCCTGCGTCTCGAATCTCCGAGGCAGACCAACCTGATCGGCTGCGTTTCTCCAGGTCGCGACGAGGCGTTGTTCTCCTACGCAAAGCTGGAAACCGAACTCGCTACCCTCCCGCCCCGCATTCAGTTTGCCGGGCTTGATCCCACACGTGATTACCGAGTGCGACTGGTTTGGCCCCCGCACAATCCCTCGATCAGCTCTCCATCGATTGTCGACGCCGCCGACCTGCTGGGCAACGGCCGAGTGTTTTCGGGTGCAGCCCTGATGGGACATGGTATACAGCCCCCGCTGACCTTTCCCGACACGGGCCTGTTCTACCACTTCGAATCCGATAGCTGACGCATTGCCATGAACGACATGTTCGACCTGCTGGTGATAGGCGGCGGAATCAATGGCGCCGGGATAGCGCGCGACGCCGCCGGACGCGGGCTTTCCGTTTGCCTTGTCGAGAAGGACGATCTCGCACAGCACACGTCGAGCGCTTCGACCAAGCTGGTGCATGGAGGGCTACGGTATCTCGAGCATCTCGAATTCCGGCTGGTTCGAGAAAGCCTGGTAGAACGCGAACGGCTGCTCAGGATTGCGCCGCATATCATTTGGCCGCTGCGTTTCGTGCTTCCGCATGACGAGGGCCTGCGCCCCAAATGGATGCTTCGGCTGGGACTGTTCATGTACGACAATCTCGGCGGGCGAAAACTGTTGCCGCCTACCAAGACGGTGAACCTGCGCAAGGCGCCGCATGCGGATGTTCTCGAAGAGCGCCTCGTGAAGGGTTTCGAATACTCCGACTGCTGGGTTGAGGATTCGCGGCTCGTCGCGCTCAATTGCGTCGACGCGCGCGAGCACGGAGCGGACATTCGAACCGGGACGGAATGCGTCGCGTTGCAACGCGGTACCGAGTTCTGGACCGCAACGTTCCGAAGCGGCGAAAGCGAACAACACGTTCGGGCCAAGGCCGTCGTTAACGCAGCCGGTCCGTGGGTGGACAAAGTCCTTGGCCGCGCGATCTCGGGCGAGAGGCACGAGAACTTGCGCCTCGTGAAGGGAAGCCACTTGATCTTTCCGCGCCTGTTCGAAGGCGAGCATTGCTATATCTTTCAGAACAAGGACGACCGCATCGTCTTCGCGATTCCCTACGAGCGTGAATTCACCCTGGTCGGCACCACGGATGTCGGCTTCGAAGGCGACCCTTCGGACATCCAGATTTCGTCCGATGAAATCCGGTACATCTGCGCCGCGGTCAACGAATACCTGCGCACCGACGTCTCGCCGGAACAGGCCGTATCAAGCTATGCCGGGGTACGGCCCCTGTACGACGACAGCTCGGCATCGAATTCGACGGTTACGCGCGACTACGTCTTCGAGCTCGACCGCGGGGAGTCCGAGAATGAACCCGCGCTCCTATCGATCTTCGGCGGCAAGATTACAACCTATCGTAAACTAGCGGAACATGCACTTGAAAAGCTTGGAGTTCCCGGGAAGTCTTGGACCGCAGCAGCGCCGCTTCCGGGCGGCGATATCGACGCAGAACACTACGATGCCTTCGTCGCCGAGGTAGCCAAGCGCTACGATTGGCTTCCTTCGACCGCGGTCGAACGGCTTTGTCGCGCCTATGGGACGCGGGTGCACGTCCTGTTGGTCGACACGCAGGGTCTCAATGATATGGGGCCGCATCTCGGCGGTGACCTGTATGTTCGCGAACTCGAATATCTCGTCGATCAGGAATTTGTGACGAGCGCCGACGACGTTCTCTGGCGCCGCAGCAAGCTGGGGCTGCATCTCGATGAATCGGCCCAGTCGCGCGTAAGAGACTGGTTCGCCGAACGGAGAGTCGCGGCATGAACGGGCCGGTAGCCCTCGCCCGAACTTTGGGGAGCCGCGCGACCTACCGCCGAGATCATCGCAAGGCCGATGGCAGGATGCTCTACCTCTACGGGCGCGAGCCGCACGGCATGCCGCTCCTGCCGGAGAGCAAGGACGACATCGCGCAAGGTGGAGAGATTCGGCATCACCCCTTGCGCAAGGAATGGAACGTCTATGCCGCGCACAGGCAAAACCGGACATTCAAGCCATCCTCAGCGGACGATCCCCTCGCACCGACACGCGCCAACGGGCCGGAAACAGAAATCCCGTTTGAAGACTTCGAGTTGGCGATCTTCGAGAACAAGTTTGCCGCCTTCCATCCAAGCGCTGGCAATGCCGCCGCGCTTCCAGGCATCGATGCCGAGCCTGCAAGGGGCGCCTGCGATGTGGTGGTCTATGCGTCCGATGCCACCGGCAGCCTCCATACGATCGGCAACGATCGGCGGCAGGTGCTGCTTGCGGCGCTGATAGACCGGTATGAGGCGTTGTTCGATGCCGGCTGCAGCTACGTCCTGCCTTTCGAGAACCGCGGCGATGAAGTCGGAGTGACGCTCCACCACCCTCATGGTCAGATCTATGGATTTGAACGCGTTCCCGAGATCCAGCAGCGTGCGATAAATGCCTTCGCAGGTGGATATGATCTGGCTCTAGAGATGACCATTGCGCTCCCGGAATACGGTCTCGGCGAGCAAGGCGGCGTTGCGGCGTTTGTCCCGCGCTACGCGCGTTTCCCCTACGAAGTCTGGCTGGCGCCCCGCATTAGGCGCGATGGGCCCTGGGATTGCACGGAAGAAGAACTGGACGGGCTTGCATTTTGGTTGGGCGAGATCACCCGCCGCTACGATGCTCTGTTCGAGCAGCCCGCTGCGACCATGATGGCATTCCACGCCGCGCCTCGCGAAGGGTCGCCCGGCTACCACTTCACCGTCCAGTTCTACCCCCTGCTGCGCGCGCCGGGCCGCCAGAAGTTCCTCGCTTCGGTCGAGCAGCACACCGGCACCTTTACAGTGGATGTGATGCCGGAAAGCGCGGCAAGCGCCCTGCGAGACCTCGCCGATGCCTGACACATTCACGGGATCGGCACCTGGAAGGGTGAATCTGATCGGCGAACATACCGACTACAATGGCGGGATGGTGTTGCCGGCGGCACTCTCAATCGGCCTCGAAGTTGCGTTGATGCCGCGCAAGGACAGCGCGGTTGCTGTCACGTCGAACGGTTACGATGCTCCATCCATACGCGACATCGATGACGACGCGGTCGGGGAGTGGTCGGACCCATGCGTCGGTGCAATCCGCGAAGCGAATGCCGTGGGGATGTTGGGCGGTGGCGCCACTCTCGACGTGCATTCCACCATTCCGGAAGGTTCGGGCCTGTCCTCTTCGGCCGCCTTGATCGTCGCGGTGCTCAAAGCGGCGCGCGCAGCCGCGGGCGACGGGCCGAACGATATCGAACTCGCGGTCGCCGCGCGGCGGGTCGAAAACCATTACATAGGTGTGCCGTGCGGGATCATGGATCAAATGGCGGTGGCGCTGGCGACGCCCGGCACGGCAATGGCGCTCGATACGAAGACGCTCGACTACGATCTGGTTGCATTGCCCGAGAGCTACGAAATGGTCGTGGTGCATTCGGGCCTGACCCGCAAGCTTACCGACGGACGATACTCGGCTCGCAAGGAGGAATGCGACGCGGCCAAAAGGTTTTTTGGAACCGATGACCTGTGCCTGCTCGATCGGGCGACAGTCGAAGCCGCGGATTTGGACAGCATCCCGAGACGCCGGGCGCTGCACTGCCTGACGGAACATGCACGCGTGAAATTCGCCCTCGCCGCGATGAAAGCGGGCGACATGCATTCGGTCGGCGCTCTCATGAACGAGAGCCACGCCTCGATGCGCGATCTGTTCGAAATGTCGCTGCCGGAGATCGACGGACTGGTCGAAAGCGCGGTTGAATTCGGAGCGCTCGGAGCGCGGCTGACGGGCGGCGGATTTGGCGGCTGTATCGTTGCCTGTTTGGAACAGGGTCGGCGCGCATCCTGGCTCGAACGATTGCTTGCGAAGCACCCTCAAGGGCGCTTCATCGACGCAGTGGGCGCCTAGACCCCGCCGACGAAGCTCGCCAGCGCGAGATAGTAACCCATCGCCCAATCGACCGGCGGCATCACAATCTTTTCGATCCATCCTGTACCAAACGCCCAGCTCCCGGCGATGATCGCAATGAGCAGAAATATCCCGACCTGTTGGAGCTTTTCCCACTGGGCGCGCATGCTGCGCGGCAACAGTCCTCCGACGATGTGCGAGCCATCAAATGGCGGAATGGGCAACAGATTGAACAGGGCAAGGAATATGTTGAGCAGGATGAACATCAGGAGGGCAGTCAGGATTAGGTTTGGCTCCTCGGTGGCAGGGAGCCCAATTGCCGCAGTGGTCAGTCCCAGAAGGATAGCTCCCACGCCTGCCAGGATGAAGTTGATCCCGGGACCAGCGGCAGCCACCGCCATCATCCCATAGCGCGGGTTCGACAATCGCCACTTGTTGACAGGGACTGGCTTGGCCCACCCGAAGGCCGGACCGCCCATCAGAAGCAGCGCGCCGGGAACGAGCAGCGTGCCGATCGGATCGACATGCGCGATCGGATTCAGCGTAAGTCGACCGCGTTCGCTCGCGGTTTCATCACCCAGCAGTTTTGCGGCGTAGCCATGCGCAACCTCATGGAACACGATGGCAACGATCAGGCAGGGGATCAGAATGATTGCGAGGGTCACGGTGTCGAGCATGGACAACAGATAGGGTCGGTAATGGTCGAGCGCTAGCCGGACAGTGCCTCGCTGAAATGCTTGCGACACAGCGCGAGATAGCGATCATTCCCGCCAATCTCGGTTTGTTCGCCCTGCTTGATCGGCTTGCCCTTGCTATCGACGCGCAGGTTCATGCTGGCCTTGCGTCCGCAATGGCACACCGCTTTCAATTCGACGAGCGTATCGGCGATGCCCAGCAATGCGGCCGAGCCGGGGAACAATTCGCCCTGAAAATCGGTGCGGATACCGTAACACAGCACCGGAATACCTGCCTCGTCCGCCAAGCGCGCCAATTGCCAAACTTGAGCTTTGGTCAGGAATTGCGCTTCATCGACCAGCACGCAATCGAGCGGCTCGGTGTTGTGCGCCGCGTAGACCTCGTTCCACAATTCCGTTTCCGGCGCGTACAGATGCGCGCCCGCTTCCAGCCCGATGCGGCTGCGCACCGTGCCCTCCGACCGCGTATCGAGTTCGGCGGTCCATAGCATCGTACGCATTCCGCGCTCGCGATAATTGAAATCGGCCTGCAGCATGGTGGTCGATTTTCCCGCGTTCATGCTGGCATAATAGAAATAGAGCTTGGCCATGCGACGTGCCTAATCGTAGCCCGGCGAGATGCCAATTTCGCTGTCCACAGGATGCGTTAAGCGGGAAGACAGGCTCGCCCGGCGATGCTAGCTCTTTCGCTACGCAATTCTTGAATTTCGGGGACATCACGACATGGCAAGCGCAGCGCCCTCACCGGACGCAAACGCCGCACCCGGCGGCATTCTTGGCTGGATCGAACGGAGCGGCAACAAACTGCCCGATCCGGTCTTCCTGTTCTTCTGGCTGATCTTCATCCTGATCGCGATTTCGGTGCTGGCCGAGCTCGTCGGATTATCAGCTGCGCACCCAACGGAAATCGATCCCGATACCGGAGTTCAAAAAGTGATCGCGGCCAAAAGCCTGCTTGCCGCCGAAAACATCCAGAAGCTGTGGGTCGATATGCCCAAGACGTTCACTCATTTCCACCCACTTGGATACGTGCTGGTGGTGATGCTGGGCGCAGGCGTGGCAGAAAGAGCCGGGCTGTTCGGAACGGCTATGCGGGCAGGCGTACGCGATGCGCCCAAAGCGCTGCTGACGCCGATTGTCGTCCTTGTCGGGATGCTGGGCAACCTGGCCGCCGATGCCGCCTATGTGGTACTCATTCCGCTTGCCGGGATCATCTTCCACGCCGCCGGCCGTCACCCGATTGCCGGAATCGCCGCCGCCTTTGCAGGCGTATCGGGCGGATTCTCCGCCAATCTGCTGCCGGGACAGCTCGACGCACTCTTATTCGGCATCACCGAAGCGAGTGTCGAGACCGTGTTCGGCGATTTCACGGCTAACATAGCCGGCAACTGGTACTTCATTGCGGCGATGACCTTCGTGTTCCTGCCGGTGATCTGGTTCGTGACCGACAAGATGATCGAGCCGCGTCTCGGCACTTTCGATCCCGCGCTCGCATCTGCCACCGATGCAGAGCAGGACTCCGATCGTCCGCTAACGACCGAAGAGAAGAAGGGGCTCAAATATGCCGGCTTGGCTGTCCTATTCGTCATCGGGTTGTGGCTGGTATTCACGCTTGGACCCGGCACGCCGCTGATCGACGAGAGTGCGACGCCCGAGGCGCAATTGACACCTTTCTATCGCAGCCTCGTCGCGGGCTTTTTCCTGTTGTTCCTGCTTGCAGGCTGGGCCTACGGAAGAGGCGCCGGGACGATCGGCGACCACCGCGACCTCGTGAAGATGATGTCGGGCGCGATGGAAGACCTCGCCTACTACCTCGTCCTCGCCTTTGCGGCGGCGCACTTCGTGGCGATGTTCGCCTGGTCGGAGCTGGGCCTGATCCTCGCCGTCCACGGAGCCGATTTTCTCGGCAGCACCAATATGCCGGCCTGGGCATTGCTTGCGTCGATCATAATCGTCTCAGGCCTGCTCAACCTATTCGTCGGTTCGGCAAGCGCCAAGTGGGCGCTGATCAGCCCGGTTATGGTGCCGATGCTGATGCTACTCGGGATCACGCCGGAAATGGCCACCGCAGCCTATCGCGTCGGCGACAGCGCGACCAACATCATCACCCCGCTGATGGTGTATTTCCCGCTGATCCTGATCTTCTGCCAGCGCTGGAACAAGGATTTCGGCCTCGGCTCGCTCGCCGCAACCATGCTGCCATTTTCGATCGGGCTGATGGTCGCAGGGCTCGTGCTGACGATAGGCTGGGTCGTGCTCGACCTGCCGCTTGGACCCGGTGCAAGCGTCTTCATGGAGATCCCGACACCGGAAAACACCGCTGCGGTCCAGCCTGCGAATTGAACCAGTGGGCGGCTTCTCGCGATTGGCGTATGAAACCAATCGCACCAGCCGGACGTAAGTCTGGATAGAGGAGCCGCCGCAATGCCTTTGCTGAATCGCCTTTTCCTGCTTCCGCTGCTGGCGCTGTTTGCGCTCGGCAATTCGGCTGCGCCGCTGACCTACACACTCGATGCGAGCGCCAGCGATGTCTCGGCCAAGGTCCCTTTTTTCGGCCTTTCGAGCAAGACGGCAAAATTCCCCAAGATGAGCGGCTCGGTGCGGATCGTTCCCGGACAGCCCGAGCGTGCCCTGATCGACGTCAGCTTCGACGCCACCGCTCTCGAAGCGCCCGACAGCGTGACGCTCAAACGTTTGCGCGGGGAGAAGTTCTTCTGGGTCGAGAAGTATCCGACCGTCCGCTTCGTCGGCACTTCGCTGACTATGAAGTCGGCCACAAAAGGCACGGTATCCGGTCAACTAACCGCCCGCGGCGTCACCCAGCCGCAGGTGCTCGAAGTGACATTCGACACCGACCCGCTCAGTGCGGCCCGCACCAGGCCGATCAGCTTCACTGCCAAAACCAAGATCGACCGGCGCAAATACGGGATGAAGAGCTACCAGCTGATCGTCGGCAACAAGGTGGAAATCGAGCTGCGCGCCCGAATGCTGCCCCGCTGATACTGCGCGCAGCTTTCGATCGAAGTTGACACACACGACACAGTATCAGACACAAACATTGTGTAATTTTCCTGGTATTATAGTGGCTTAATCTCGAAAGGCGAAGTTGACGCGTCTCCAACTCGAAGCGCCATCTGGATGATGCAGTTTTCAAAGAGCATCAGCGCGTTGGCATGAACGGAAGCCTGTAGGAAAGTGCAATCCGCTGCCGGCGAAACGCAATCATTCATCTTCGTCGCCTTCGAGGTCCCTCGCCACCTTCGGATCGCGCAGCAGCGCTTCGATCCGGTCCGCCTCGGCGAAGCTCTCATCCTTGCGAAACTTCAGCTTGGGCGCGAATTTCAGGCCCAGCCGCTTGGCAACTTCGCGTTGAAGGAAAGCGGTGTTTTGCCGCAGCGCATGAACCACATCGTCCTCACCTGCGCCGAGCAATGGCTTCACATAGGCGGTGGCATTGCGCAGGTCGGGCGTCATGCGAACTTCGGTGACGGCGATGTTGGCAGCGCTGACGATGTCGTCATGCACTTCCTGCCGAGCGAGAAGTTCGCTGAGGATATGCCGAACGCGCTCCCCGACCTTGAGGACGCGTACGGAATGCTGTTCGGCGGAATAGGGATCGCGCTTGGCCATCAACTGCCCATAATGCTCTTAATTCATCTTCGACAGAATATTCTTGAGCGAGTTCATATTGCGCGCGGTGCCCTTGCACCCCAGCCTGCGCTCCAGGAACTTGCTCGACAGGTCCGAAACGCCGACGCCGTGCACATAGTCGAGGTAGAGGACGCGATCGCCCAGAGCGAGCCGCTCGCTTCCCTTGCCGCTGTGCTCTTGCAACAAGTCATCGAAGCGAGCCTGTTCGGGCTGCTCGCTGAGAAAGATCGAATGCACCATCTTGTCCGATCCGTGTTCCGGCCCGGTACCGTGGAACGGGTTGTCGTCGATCGCTGCCTGCACTTCCTTTCTGGTCCGAACCATGACGCAACTGTTGAAGCCGAAACGGTCGGCCAGCACGCGCTCGAGAGCCGTCTCGATGAAGAGCGGATCGCGGTGATCGGTCAGGATCAGGTTGCCGCTCGCCGCAACCGTAACGAGATCCTTGAAGCCTTCTGCGGCAAAGGCCGCCTTGAGGTCGACCATTTTTACCCGGTTGCCGCCGATATTGATGCTGCCGAGCAGCGCGAGCATGCGCGCCATTATGTGGTGCCCATATCCGCGCCTGTCGGACGCGGCGTGGGGATGTTGGTCGATGTCGCGCGGGCGAGCACTTCGCCGTCTTCGCTCAGCAGCTCCCCTTCAAGATAGATCACGCGACGGCCGGCCTTGACCACCCGGCCCTTGCCGATGATCGGACCTTCGCGGACGGGTTTGAGAAGCGACATGGATAGTTCGAGCGTCAAGGGTGCCAATTCGCCGTCGGTCGAAAGGACATGCGCATAGCCCATCACATCGTCGAGATACCCGGCGACAAGCCCGCCTTGAACTCCGCCGCGTGCGGTGATGACGTCACGCTTCACAGTGAACCGCATTGTCGCGGTGAGCGTATCGGGATCCCAGGATTGGAACTCCGAGCCGAGCAGTTGCGTATGCGGAGAAATAAAGGAAGCGAGGAAAATGTTGTCCTTCATCCTTCGGTCTCCGGTACCGGCGTTGGCAGCGCCGTCGAGCGCGCGCGGGCGAGCAGCTTGCCCTCTTCGTCGTAGAGCTCGCCTTCGAGGAAGGCGACGCGGTTCCCGGCGCGCACGACCCGCCCCTTGGCGATGATCGGCGCAAGCGGGACCATCCGCATGAATGACAGGCTCATATCGAGATTGAGCGGCAGGTGCTGCTCGTCGGTTACCGCGAGCAAGGCGCCGCCCATCACCTCATCGAGAAACCCGGCAATCAGTCCGCCCTGCACCGCTCCGCGCGGTGACGCGAAGGACGGCGGCGGGGTAAAGCGCGTCGTGAGCTCTCCCTTCTCCGCATCGAACGACACGAACTCGCTGCCCATCAGTGTAGCGGAGGGCGAGCGCTGCTCTTCGTAGATCTTGGTCAAGCTCTATCCGTCCCAGCTAGTCGAATTGCTCAAATCCAATCGGCTTTCGCTTTTGCGGGGCCCGAACCGAATGCCATTGAAGTGCCACTTGATCCGGAGCGAAGGTCAAAATCACCAATTCATCGTTCTCGGTCGTTCCGACCACTTGAATGAATGGGCCTCGCCGGATGACTTGGTTGATGTAGGCCTCTCTTGCGTTAGGCCCCACCCCCGAAAACATGATTGTCTCGCCATCCTTGAGCGATTTTTCCATGTCTTTCAGGGTGCCTGACAAGGACACATAAAAGGATTTGGCGTACTCTTCAGGGGCCACTCGCAATGACCTTTCCTACGTAACCTCGATTGTCCGCTCGCGCTCCTCGACTTCGAACACTTCGAGACTGTCGCCCGGCTGGATATCGTTGGTGTCCTGCAGCACGACGCCGCATTCGAGGCCCGAGCGGACCTCGTCGACATCGTCCTTGAACCGCCGAAGCGACGCGATGCTGGTCGCCGATACAATGACATCCTCGCGCGTGAGACGCGCGAACAGGCCCTTGCGGATGACGCCTTCGGTGACGAGCAGGCCCGCCGCCTTGTCCTTCTTGCCGGACTTGAAGACTTCCTTGACCTCGGCGCGGCCAACGACCGTCTCGATCCGCTCGGGACCAAGTTCGCCGGCCATCTCCTTCGCGATTTCCTCGGTCAGGTGATAGATCACGTCGTAATACATCATCCGCACCCCGTCGCGCTTCACCAGCTCGCGCGCTTTCGCGTTCGGGCGGACGTTGAAGCCGATGATCGGCGCGTTCGAGGCCGCCGCCAGCGTCACGTCGCTTTCGGTAATCGCACCGACGCCTGCGTGCAGCACGCGGACCTTGATGTCGTCGTTCGAAAGGTTGTGAAGCGCGGTGTTGATCGCCTCCACCGAGCCCTGAACGTCGGCTTTCACCAACAGCGGGAACTCGATGACGTTCGATGCGAGATTGTTGAACATCGTATCGAAGTTGGTCGGAGCCAGAGCGGTGCGTTTCTCGGTGGCCTTTTCCTGACGATACTCCGCGACCTCGCGAGCGCGCTGTTCATTTTCGACCACGGTCAGCTGGTCGCCGGCCGACGGAACGCCGCCAAGACCAAGAACTTCGACCGGCATCGAAGGTCCGGCCTCCTTGATCTGCTTGCCCTGGTCGTTGACGATCGCACGCACGCGGCCGCTTTCCGTACCGACCACGAAGGTGTCGCCGCGCTTGAGCGTGCCGCGCGTGATCAGCACCGTCGCAACCGGGCCGCGGCCCTTGTCGAGCTGCGCTTCGATCACGGTCGCGTCTGCATCGCGATCCGGCCGCGCCTTGAGTTCGAGCAGTTCGGCCTGAAGCGCGATCTTTTCGAGCAATTCGTCGAGGCCCGTCTTCTTGGTGGCAGAGACTTCGACTTCCTGCACGTCGCCGGACAAAGATTCGACGATGACTTCGTGTTCGAGCAGGCGATTGCGGACATTGTCCGGATTCGCCTCCGGCTTATCCATCTTGTTAATCGCGACGATCATCGGAACACCGGCCGCCTTGGTGTGATTGATCGCCTCGATCGTCTGCGGCATGATTCCGTCATCCGCAGCAACGACGAGGACCACGATATCGGTGACATTGGCACCGCGTGCGCGCATTTCAGTGAAAGCGGCGTGGCCCGGCGTGTCGAGGAAGGTGATCTTGCTCTTGTCCTTGGTGGTGATCTGGTAGCTGCCGATGTGCTGGGTGATGCCGCCGGCTTCGCCTTTGGTCACATCCGTCCCGCGCAGCGCATCGAGCAGGCTGGTCTTGCCGTGATCGACGTGGCCCATGATCGTGACCACGGGCGGACGCGGCTTCAGTGTGTCTTCCGGATCGACATCTTCCTCTGTCGATATATCGATATCGGCTTCGGAAACGCGCTCGATATTGTGCCCGAACTCCTCGACCAGCAGTTCCGCCGTATCGGCGTCGATGGTCTGGTTGACGGTCACCATCATGTCGAGATTGAACAGCGCCTTGACCAGGTCAGCACCTTTCTCGCCCATACGTTTGGCGAGTTCGCCAACGGTGATCGCTTCGGGCACGATGACATCGCGGACCTGCTTCTCGCGCGGCTTCTGCTGGCCGCCGCCCTGCATCCGACGCTCTTTCTCACGCGCTCGCTTGAGCGCGGCGAGCGAACGGGCACGGCGACCTTCGTCCTCGTTGAGCGCTTTGGTGACGGTGAGCTTGCCAGAGCGGCGCTTGTCCTTCCCGCCACCGGGTGCAGGACGCTTTTCCTCTTTCTTTTTCTTTTCCGGCCGTTTCGGCTCGGGCCGGGCAACAGGCGTAAACTTGCGCGCAGCCGGGGCAGGCGTCGAGTCCTTCTTCGATGCGGGCTCCGCATCGCTCTCGGATGCCGGGGCTTCCGCTTCGGTGTTCGCCTTGGCTTCTTCCTCGGCACGCTTCTGCGCTTCTTCCTCGGCCTTGCGGTTTTCTTCCTGCCGCTTCTTTTCGTCCTCCGCTTCCTGCTTGGCCTTCTGGTCTTCGCGCTTGCGCGCTTCTTCCAGCGAAGCAAGTCGCGCTTCTTCGGCTTCGCGAGCGAGCCGCGCAGCCAATTCCTGAGGCGTTTCCTTCGGCGCAGCCGGCTTTTTCGCCGCAGGAGCGGGCGCAGGGGCAGGAGCCGGAGTCGGCTCCGGAGCCGGCGCTGGAGTCGCTTCAGGCGCTGGAGTTTCGCCAGGCTTCAAGAGCTTGCGGCGGCGCTTGACCTCAACCGCAACCTTGTTGGTGCGGCCGTGGCTGAAGGTCTGTTTGACCTCACCCGGCTGAGCGCCCTTCAGGGTCAGCGGCTTACGGGTGCGTTTTTCTTTGTCGTCGCTCATTCTAGCTCGTTAGTCCTTCAAGTATTCTCTATGTCGTCGCCCGCCGAAGCGAGGGGATCACCCGGATCGGGCTGGACGGAATTGCCGGGATCACTCCCGACAAAATTCGAAAGGCGGCTGATCGCCTGACCCACTCGGTTGGCGGCCCTGAGGTCGCCAGCATGGCCCGAAATGCCCAAGTGGACGACATTTTCGCGGCCCAATGCCACAGACAGAGCCGCGCGGTCCAGTGGTATCACCGAGCCACGATTTCCCGACCCTTCGGTTTCTGTCCCGACCCGCCAGGCCTGATCCAGCTTCTTGCGTCCATCTTCGCTGCTGTCGCTGGCATGCAGCAGCAACGCGATGCGACCGGTCCGGGACTGCTCTTCGATACGGTTCGAACCCAGCACGACATTGCCGGCCCGCAGCTCAAGGCCCAAACGCTCGGTCAACGTGCGCTCGAGCGCCGCAAGCAGCCGATCGGGCAAATCGTCAGGGTAGGAAAGTCCCACATTGCCCGGCCCGCCCTTGAAGGCGCGCAAAAGCGCTCCCTTGAGCTGGCCATTGGCGATAGCGCTTTCAAGCGCGGCACGGTCCGGCTTGATCCACGCGCCCCTTCCCGGAGCCTTGGCGCCGGGATCGGGCAGGATCTGTCCATCCGGGGAAAGCGCAAGCCGCAGGAGGCTGTCGCGCGGCAGGGTCTCTCCGGACAGGATGCAGCGCCGTTCGCTCTCGGAATTCTTCGCGGATTTCCGAGCGCGGGGCGAATCAACGATGTCGGAAGCTACGCGCTCATTGGGTGGAGTCCGCATCAGCGGCCTCCTGATTGTCGGGTTCTTCAGTCGGAGCCGGTGCGGGCTCCTCATCTTCGAACCAGTGCGCACGGGCAGCCATGATGATCTCGTTGCCCTGCTCTTCGCTGAGGCCGTAATCGCCCAGCACGCCGCCCTTGTCCTGCTCGCGCTGCGGACGGCGCATCGGCGGGCCATCGGCATTATTGCGGCGACGCGGTGCCTCGCGCTTCTTGGCGATGAGCTCATCCGTAGCGAGGTCGGCCAGATCGTCGAGCGTCTTGATCCCGGCTTTGCCGAGCGTCACCAGCATCGCTTCGGAAAGGTGCGGCATGGTCGCGAGATCGTCTTCCACGCCGAGTTCGCGGCGGGCGGTGCGATGGGCTTCTTCCTGCCGTTCCAGCGCTTCGACCGCGCGACTCTGCAATTCCTCGGCGAGCTCCTCGTCGAAACCTTCGATAGCCGCCAGTTCGGCGCGTTCGACATAGGCAACTTCCTCGAGCATCGCGAAGCCTTCGGCCACAAGCAACTGCGAGAGCGTTTCGTCGACGTCGAGCTCCTCTTCGAACATCTTGGAGCGTTCGGCGAATTCCTTAGAACGCTTCTCCGAAGCTTCTTCTTCGGTCATGATGTCGATCTGGTGACCGGTCAGCTGGCTGGCGAGCCGCACGTTCTGGCCACGGCGACCGATAGCGAGCGACAGCTGGTCGTCGGGAACGACGACTTCGATGCGGCCTTCTTCTTCGTCGAGAACGACGCGGGCGACGGTGGCCGGTTGCAGTGCGTTGACGACGAAAGTCGCGGTGTCTTCGGACCACGGAATGATGTCGATTTTCTCACCCTGCAGTTCCTGTACGACGGCCTGCACGCGGCTACCCTTCATGCCGACGCAGGCGCCGACCGGATCGATCGAGCTGTCGTGGCTGATAACACCGATCTTGGCGCGGCTGCCCGGATCGCGGGCTGCGGCCTTGATCTCGATGATGCCGTCGTAAATTTCGGGCACTTCCTGTGCGAACAGCTTGCGCATGAAATCGGGCGCAGCGCGCGAAAGGAAGATCTGCGGCCCGCGATTGTTGCGCTCCACCTTCGTAATCAAAGCGCGGACACGCTCGCCGACACGAGCGGCTTCACGCGGGATCTGCTGGTCGCGGCGGATAACGCCTTCGGCACGGCCCAGATTGACGATCACATGACCGAATTCGACCGATTTGATGACGCCGGTGATGATCTCTCCGGCGCGATCCTTGAATTCTTCGAACTGGCGCTCGCGTTCGGCATCGCGGACCTTCTGGAAGATCACTTGCTTGGCCGATTGGGCGTCAATGCGGCCGAGATCGACCGGGGGCAGCGGATCGACGATAAAGTCGCCGATCTTAGCGCCATCCTGGAGCTTGCCTGCCTGCTTCAGGTCGACCTGCTTGAAGTAGTCTTCGACTTCCTCGACAACTTCGACCACCCGCCACAGCGTCAGGTCGCCCGTCTGCGGGTCGAGCTTGGCGCGAATGTCGTTTTCGGCACCGTACCGGTTGCGCGCGCTTTTCTGGATCGCCTCTTCCATCGCTTCGATGACGATCGATTTGTCGATCATCTTTTCCGAAGCGACGGCATTTGCGATCGCAAGGAGTTCTGCCTTGTTGGCGGAAATGGCACTGGCCATCAGTCGTCTGCCTTTTCTTCTTCGATAATGTCTTCGGCACCGCTCGCATCGAGCGGCTTGGTGGCGGCGATGAGCGCGTCCGTCAGAACGAGCTTCGCCGAATGAACTTGGTCGCGAGGCAATTTCGCTTCGCCAGCCTTTACGTCCTCGATCGCGATCAGGCCGTTGTCGAGTCCGCAAAGCTCGCCTTTGTAGACGCGCTGGCCATCAAAGCCCTTGGCCATCACGATCCGCGCTTCGTGTCCGGCCCAATCGACGAAATCCCTGTCCCGGGTCAGCGGCCTGTCGATCCCGGGCGAGGAGACTTCGAGATGGTATGCGCCCTCTACCAGCATTTCGCCGGCCTCTTCGCGTGCGTCCATCATTTCGGAAACCCGGCGCGACAGCTCCGCGCATTGCTCGATCACCAACTGCCCCGTTGCCGGGTCCTCGGCCATGATCTGCAACGCCTCGCCGCCATCGCCGGCTTCCGACGGCATCATCTTGACGCGCACGAGCTCGAATCCGAGCGCTTGCGCCTCGGGCTCGATCAATTCTCTCAGGCGTGCCAAGTCGGCCATGGAACTCCGTTGCAACCAGCATGATGTGACAATGGCGATTTGTGCCGGCCCCGTTCGGCGCCAGCCCTTCCAGTGTCACGACAATGTCGGGATAGGCAGCAACTAGGCGCGCTCGTGCGATAAGGCAAGTGGCTCGCGCACAATTACGCAACATTTTGCCGATTTCAGCGGTCAGCCACCGCCGGTGATCCAGTCTCGGGCAATCCGGCGGAAACCCGATCGTTCCAATTCGTCGAAATTGTCGGCGAATTCTCGGATCTCCAAAACCTGGCCATGCGTAAGCGGAACATCGAATTCCAAGGCGTTGCTTCCCGGGTCGCTGCGTACGACCGTCCCGAATTGCTCGATATCTGCGCATTGCAGGAACGCCGCGTCGCCCTGCCTCAAGGGGCGTTCGAGGCCCAACTGCACGCCCGTTTGCGACAGATTGAGAATGATGCAGCGTCGCGTCTCGTAGATCGTCACCAGCTTCGCAGGAAGCGAAAGGCGCAGCCGAGCCGCCGTTCGGCGACCGATCTTCTCGTGCGAAAAGCCGGTTGAAGGGGGTGACGAAGCCTGCATGGGCGAAGAAGGTAAGCAGACAAGCCAACCATCGTCCCAATACGGGGATACGCTGTTATCCCTAGTCCGGAATGGTTAGATTGCGCGTTCGTCGTCGCTTTCGCCGCTGACCCATTTGCGTGCGGTCTCCACCAGGGCGCGGCGCTCGCGCTCTTCGAAATTCTCGTGATAGCGACGGATATGCAGCACCAATTCGTCGCTGATCTGTTCTTCAAACGTCAGCGCATTGAGACCGAACTCGCTGCGATTGACGATCACGAATTCGTCAATCTTGCCGCATTTCAGCACGGCTCCCTCGCCCTCGCGAAGGGAATCAAGGATCGCAACCTGCGCTCCGGTACGCGAAAGATTCATGAGAATGCACTGGTGCGTACGTTCGACCGCGACCAAACGCGCCGGAAGGCTCAACCGCAAGCGCGGTGCAGCTCTTCTGCCGGTGTTCGGAATGGGATCATTCATTGGGTCTGCCTGCGCGATCTCAGCGACGACGGCTGGCCCTTCCCAAGCCAGTTGTCCCCTCATTGCTGTGCTCTCGCGACCCGACATGACC
>JAAUYH010157864.1_pt1 | contig 27826 bp, 22 predicted proteins | sample 7278061 | NCBI WGS metagenome assembly JAAUYH01 (sample SAMN14350203, study PRJNA611818) | marine sediment metagenome | isolation source: surface marine sediment (0.6m) | place: French Polynesia: Moorea | collected 2018-08
ACTTTAAGTTCAAGTTCTCGATTTAAGCGGTATCGCTACCGCGATGTTTCTTCTCTGGTTCGGCTTTCATCTCAAGGCACGAGGCACATGAGTTTTCAGCCAAACACTAAAAATAAATTTTGTTGTAGTTGGAGTCGTTTTTTATAGTAGCTTTTGGCAATCGTGCATAAACAAAAAGCTAAATCACAATTAACTTTGTCATTAATGTACGTTTATGTTACTTAACATTTCAGTCAGATTGGTTATTATCAAAACAGAAAACTAGCAGCAGTTGACCAGAAGTCCCAAATTCAACATAATTTTTAAAAAGAGCGATCGCTATTTACCGCTAGTGTCAATCGACCATCCTCCATATTAATAATGCGGTCAGCAATATCCAAGATGCGATTGTCATGAGTTACGATCAGCACCGTGCATCCGCGCTTTTTGGCTAAATGCAGCATAAGATTAACAACATCTCGACCTGTCTTACTATCTAATGCTGCTGTGGGTTCATCGGCTAAAATCAGTTTGGGGTTGCTTACTAAGGCTCTTGCGATCGCCACTCGCTGCTTTTGCCCTCCAGAAAGATGTTCGGGATAATGATGAATTCTCTCTCCTAATCCCACCGCAGTCAGTATAGCTTCTGATTTATGGATCGCTTCGGTAAGAGATATGTTTTCATGTAGCTCAATTGACATTTGCACATTTTGTAAAGCGGTCAAAAACGGTAATAAATTATGAGCCTGAAAAATATAGCCAATATAACGACGAATCGTCACCAGTTGTTCTTCTTCAGCACCATATAGCTCTTGCCCACAATTAGTGATGCTTCCTGCTTGTACAGAGCGTAATGCGCCAATCAGAGAGAGTAAGGTTGTTTTGCCCGATCCCGAAGCACCAGTCATGATCGCAATCTCTCCCCGATATAATTCCAAGTTGATATCAAACAAGACCTGTTGTCTTAAAGCTTTTTCGCCAAAATAGTGGTTTAAATTGCGAATTTTTATAATTGATTTCATAGTTGTTTGAGTTTAAAAAATATCAGCTGGATCGGCTGCCTGTAGTTTTTTCACAGCAGAAGCTCCAGAAACCAAACACATCAGAATAGTTCCAATTAATACTAAGAGGGCGCGATTTAAGGTCATAGCAAAAGGTAGCAGAGTCATATCTTTAGCAAATTCATAGGCAATCATGGTGAGGAAAAAACCTGGAATGTATCCTAAAACAGCAATAAATAGAGCCTGCTGAAAAATTAAAGATAAAAGGTAACTGTGTTGGTATCCCATCGCTTTGAGAGTGGCATATTCAGCTAAGTGCTCGGAAACGTTGGTATAGAGAATCTGATAGACAACCACAACCCCTACCATAATTCCCAAACCTACTCCCAGAGTAAAAATAAAGCCAATAGCAGTGCTACTTTGCCAATAGTGCTTTTCAAAATTGACTAATTCTTGTTTGGAAAGTATGCGAACATCCTGGGGTAGATATTGTTTGAGTTTCTGTTGAAACTTGGCAACGTTGGTTCCGGGTTTTAATTGAATTAAACCAATATTGATAAACCCCTGGGTACGACTGCCAAAAATCCTGAAAAAGTTGACATGGCTGGTGATCAAGTTACCGTCTGAACCGAAAGATGTACCTAATTCAAATAATCCAACTACTTCCACTCGCCGGTTAGAGCCTCTACTTTCAATTTCGGTGCTGACAGTTCCCTGTTGCTCAAACATGGTAACAATAGGACCAAATTCTGAACGAGACTCGCGGTCGAATAAAACCACATCAGGACGTTTTAATTTAGCTTGATTTTCTCGAAAACCTGGAAAATCAAAAATTTGGTGGCGTAGATCGAAACCAAATATAAAAATATTACGCCAATATTTTCTGGTTTCAGGATTTTTCCATTGACCCTGCTCCAAATAGATCGGACTCACCAAATCAACTTCATCAAAAGCAAGAGCTTGGAGCAAACGACGTTCTGGAAAAGTTCCCATTGAAACTAAAGCAGTAGAGCGGGGACTAATTAAAAAACAGTCTCCTTGCAAACCCTGGTGAAATCTAACCGCACTATCATATAGAGCATCTCGAATGCCATATTGCATAAAAACAATGACAACGGAAAAAACTACTCCCAACAAAGCTACCATTAAGCGAACTTTTTGATACCTTAGCTGTAACAAAGCTGTAGGAAGTTTTTGAAACATGAATTTTTTCTTCATCAGATTTACCACAAGCTCAATAGGCTCCATCGAGAGAACCTAGTTGAGGAAGAGTATGGATAATTACGTTGACCCTCAAGTTAGTTAATCCTGCTACTTTTTGGCTATCTTCGGGATTCAAGCGAATTTTGACTGGAACCACGCGGGCATCTGCATCAGCTACAGGGTTGGTACTCAAAACATTTTGAGTGCCAATTAATAAGCCAATTTCGTCAACTACTCCGTTTAAGTCCTGCAAAATGCCATCTGCTTCAACGGTTACTTTCTGACCCAGATCAACTTGGCTGATATCAGTTTCATAAACTTCTGCCGTTACGTACATCTGGTCTGTCTGACCGATCTCGACAATACCGCGATCGCCAACCATTTCTCCCAAACGAGTATGAATCTCCAAAATCCTACTGTCCACCGGCGATTTTACATAAGCTAAATCCAATTCTGCTTGGGCGCGTCTTACATCGGCTTGGGCTGCATTTAGTTCGGCGATCGCGACTTCTATATCCACGGAACGAACTTCAGCCACAGCATCAAAAGCTCCTTGAGACTCTTCGATTTGTCTTTGAACGGTGCTTATGGTTCGATTGAGGTTGGCTTGAGCTTCAGCAATTTGCTCTTGGCGCGTGGTTATAATTCGGTCGAGATTGGCTTGAGCCTCTTTGAGTCTTGTACCAACAGTTTTCTCTTGCAAACAAAAATTATCCCGCTCTTGAGCCGATACTGCTCCATCCCGATATAGTGTCTGATAACGACTACACTCGGTTTTAGCATTACGTAATTCCGCTTTGATACGTTCGATAGTGGCTTCTTGGGCGTTTTTTTGACCTTGTAATTGAGCTTTCAAATTAGCAATGGTTGCCTTTTGAACTGCAATTTGTCCTTCTAGTTCTGCCTTAGTGCCTTGAAATTTTGCTTCTGCTGCTTGAATCTCTCCTGCTTTAGTACCCGCTCTGACTCTTGCCAAACGAGCTTTAGCAACAGCAACTTGGGTTTGAGCTTGCTCTAAAGAAGCTTGGAGACGATCTCGATTATCAAGAATGGCAATTGTCTGTCCCTGTTTAACCAGATCTCCCCGTTTGACTAATAATTGTTTGACTCTTCTGCCTTCAGTCGAACTAGGAGCAGATAGTTGGATTGCTTCTCCCTTCGGTTCTATATAACCCAAAGCAGCCACTGCATCCGGCTCAGTCGTATTGTCTGCAATAGTTGCCGAAGATTTTTGAGTTTTAAGCTGAAAGTTTAAAAATATATAAGCGTTGATAGTCGTAGCTACTAAGGCAGTAGTGACTAGCAAAGTCGTCATTTTTTGCTTGATCTCTTTGAAAAATAGCTGGCTTTTCATCCTAGAATTTTAAATTTAGATTCCCAGGTAGTTTAGCGATTGGCTGATTTATGCAGTTAATGTCAACTTTTTTTCAAGATTAAATAAAGTTTAATAATGACTATTATCTCCTTTATGATCTTGATAAGTTAATAATAAAATTATCAATTAATAGACAATGGTTACTTTTACAAAATACCTATTTTTAACTATAAAATTGCCTATGATGTGATGTTTTGCACCAAACTTTTATAATACTACTCCTACTTTCTTTATTTAAGACTAATTGTTTATTTTTGTCTGTGGAAAAAATCAACAAAGGATCTTTTTTATCCCATAAAACATCTCAGTTTGTTATTTTAAAACGGCAATATTTTATCCACCCAAAGTGTTACTTTAATAACACAAAAAGTAATCGATGATACTGCTGTTAGCAGTAAGACTAATTCTGTTAACATCATTGTAGTTAGAAGCTTTGTTTGTCTAGACAACAGTGTTTAGCCCAAGTCATTTAAATCATTTAAAGATGAACTAGAATCTGGCAGCAAGTTAGATGCTGTGCTGTCATTACTAAAACTAATTAGGTCTCCGCCTGTTGAAGATAATACGGCTAACCAGGCATCATGCGCTCCGGCATTGGTTGCCCCTAAAGAACCTTCAGTATAGCCTGTGACTAAAATCTGATCATTATTATCGACAAAAAGATCGAATGGATTATCGGTTGCGGCAGTACCAAATTGTTGAACCCACTGCTGATTGCCATTGCTATCATACTTAGCTACCCAGGTATCGAACGAGCCTGCATTTTGATCGCCAAAATCGGCATCGGTAGATCCAGTAACGTAGAAATTTCCCAATTCATCAAAATCGATACTACGAGCAGTATCATCTCCAGCAGTACCGAATTGTTGAATCCATTGCTGATTGCCGTCCCTATCGTACTTAGCCACCCAGCCATCATAAGAGCCTGCATTCTCGCCACCCAAGTCTCCCAAAGTCCAGCCAGTCAGATAAAGATTATCTTCACTGTCAACCGCAGCATCCCAAGACCAATCATAGTCTGGGGTGCCAAACTGATCCACCCACTGTTGGTTGCCATCACTATCATTTTTAGCAACCCAAATATCGTATAGTCCTGTATTTTCTCCCCCCAAGTCTCCCAGCGTCCAGCCACTAGTGTAAACGTTGCTGTCTTGGTCGGTGGCGATCGCGAAAGCCTCGTCAAAATCTCCACTACCAAACTGCTGTAGCCACTGTTGATTTCCATTACTATCGTATTTGGCAATCCAGGCATCTGTAGAAACTATTGGCATCGAGCCATTCATCAATTCCCCGGCATTTTCTCCACCCAAGTCATCGAGAGTATAACCGACTAAATAAACATTGCCCTGATTATCAACATCAAGATTGAAAGAATTATCGAGAGAAAAAGTTCCCAACGATTGCGTCCACTGCTGTTCACCTTGGCTGTTATATTTGGTAAGGTTAATGTCCCCCAATCCACCCCCTACATAGACATTACCCAATCCATCGCTGCCCAAACTACCTGTAGATGGCGATGGTTCTACCCATTGCTGATTACCATTATTGTCATACTTGGCGATCCAAAAGGAATCTCCCGATGCTCCTGTGAGGAAAATACCATCTGCATCGTCCCCAGCAATACCAACTGAGAGGTCAACACCAGAAGTTCCTAATTGCTCAATTTCCGGTGTTGTAGGTTCTGCGACTGGTAGATCGTCAGTAAACTGAAAATAGTCTTGATCGAGACTTAAACCAGAGACTTCGGATAATGAGGCAACCAAGTCTGTTTCTGTATCTTGTTGCCAGTATATTAGGGTGTTGCCCGAAATTTCTGTTAACTGGTAATTGGCTGCTGTACCGTGAAGTTGAAGAATGTCTAGTCCGGGGTCGAAGTCTAGAATTGAAGCATAATCATCATCTCCCTCGCCAATATAGTAGGGCTGTTGTCGATCGCCAACAATAAATGTATCTTGCCAAAGGCGAGGATTCTCTTCAACAGGTAAAATACCATCTACAGAGAATAGGTCAAAAATATCGCGATCGCCAACTAGGATATCCACTTCTCCTAGTCCTGGATTTTCACTAGCTGGATCGACAGCCAAAAGCAGATCTTTACCTTGGCGAGTTAACAGCGTATCGTTTTTTTCTGGTCTACCGACGAGATAGGAATCACTGCCAGGAGTGCCAACCAAAAGTCCGTAAACATCCAAGAGTAAAAAGCTTTGAACTATCTCCCACAAGCTAGCGATTGAAGCATAAATATCTAAATTGCCATTAATAGATGAGTCTAGTCCCAAAATAGAATTTAAAGAATCTGTAGGCAGGGTGCTATTATTTTCTGCGGGTATTAATAAGTTCGACAAATTATTTTGAGCGAGTGAATTAGAATCTTCCATTAAAACTCCGTCCAAAGGATAATGTTTGCGTGACTAAAAAAAATATCCAATTGATGTTTATGAAAATTATTTTCCTGTCAAGAAATCTAAATGAGGGCCTTGTTGCGAGCGCAATTTTTTGATGCTATCTTGCAGCTTGATTTGACCATTTTCGAGCAGCACAATCCATTCCGCACGTCCGATTGCGCTGGGGCGGTGGCTAATCAAAATAGTAGTTTTATTTTGTCGATAAAATAAAAGCCGGTCCAAAACTTGAGCTTCTAATACTGGATCGAGGGCGCTGGTAGACTCATCTAAAATAAGTACGGGTGGATCGTTAATAATTGCTTGGGCTATTGCCAATCTTTGTCTTTGTCCCCCTGAAAGATTTGCCCCAAATTCCCCTAAAATTGTATGATATTTGTCTGGTAGTTGACTGATAAATTCGTCTGCTCCAGCTATTTGACAAGCTCTAACAATTTTTTCGAGGGATACATAGGGATTTCCCAGACGAAAATTATTGATAATCGAGCGACTCCAAAAGTTTGTCTCTTGTGGCACTAGCAACACTTGCTGACGCAGGCATTCTAAAGATAAATCTTGTTGATTAAATTTGCCAAAACGGATATTCCCTGATTTAAGATCGTACAGACCGACAATTAGTTTAGCTAATGTACTTTTGCCACAGCCAGACTGACCAATTAAGGCGGTAACTTTACCCCCAGGAATTTTTAGGGAGAAATCCTGAAGTAAATCAACCCTTCCAACGTGATAAAAGTTGAGATTCGTACAAACAATGTCAGCTGTACCAGATATGCGCGTCCAAGATTTATTGTCATCACTGCTATCTTCTGGCGTAGCGTCAATTACCTCATTCAACCGTTGAGTTGCAGTTTTGGCACGGGCAAATTCATCTACAAAACCAATTATGGCTATAATAAGACCCGTAAAATTGCCGTTCATACCATTAAATGCCAGCAACTGACCAATGCTCAATTCTCGCTCAATAACTAGACTACTTCCGAGCCAAAGAATGGCGATTGTACCTAGTCCAGAGACGAGTTTAGAAAAAACCCCGTTGATAATGCCGATTTGGATAGTGCTGAAAGTGACATTAGCCAAAAGACCAAAACGACTTTGAAGTTCTTCCCAAACTTGAGGTGCAGCATTGGTAGTTTTTAGATTGAGTGCACCTTTGAATGTTTCGACTAAAAAACCTTGGTTCTCGGCAGATGTAACTAGTAGGGCGCGGGTTTTTTGTTGTAGTGCGGGTAAAAAAATGAAGGTAGAAATTGTCATACTAGCAGCAACAGCAGTGGCAGCCGCCGTTAGTTTCCAACTATAAAACAGCATAAAAGCAAAAGAAACCAAGCCAATAAAAACTTGGCTGGGCAACCCAATGACAACTTGAGAAACTAGTTGATTGATTTCGCGAATATCCCTCAAACGACTGACAATTTCGCCACTGCGACGAGCTTCGTAATAACTTAAGGGTAAACGCAAAATTTGCCGTCCAAAGGCGAGAACAAGTCCTAACTCCATACGTTGGGCAAAATGAGAAATTAAATTTGACTGAACAAATTGCAGGATACTGCTAAACAGGTTGATAGATACTACCCCAATAGCTACAACACCAAGCAGTTGAGTATCTCCACGTACTAATACATCATCAGTCAGAATCTGAAATAGAAAAGGAGTAGCCAGAGAAAGAACCCCAATCACGAGATTAATCAGTAATGCCTCACTCAAGATCCCCTTATAGGGCAGAACTCGTTTGAAAAAGCGCGAAAATCCACCGACCTCATCGCTTTGTTGTTGCTCGAAACGAGTAGCTTCAGGCGTTAACAATAAGGCGGCTCCATTACTCCAGTTAGCGATTAGTTCTTGATGGCTGATATGGCGCAACCCGACGGCAGGGTCAGCTACGATATATTTCTTTCCTTTTTTGCCATACAAAACTACCCAATGACATCCTTTCCAGTGAATGATAGCGGGTAGGGGGGCTTTGTGGAGTTGCTTAAATAGTTGAGTAGTTATTTTAACTTGGCGGGCATTGAAACCCAAGGTTTCTGCTCCTCTTCTCAAACCCAAGAGTGTCGTACCTTGCTGTCCAGTTCCCACAAGTTCTCGAATACGATTGAGCGCAAATGTGTGTCCGTAATGTTTGGCGACAGTCGCAAGGCAAACCGCACCACAGTCTTCTTCACTGTGCTGTAAAACTGTCTGATATTTCATGAAAAACCGAGAAATAGTTCAGAATTAGACTTTTTTAAGTCAAAAAAAATATAAGTCTTGGGTATAGATAAGATATTTTTCCCAAGACTTAATGTTGTCGTTTTTTGAGAATTGCATTGAGATGGGGTATTAGCAAAATAGCTGGTTCTACCCCATCTATTTGACATAGATAATATCTAGTCGAAATAGTAAGTGAAAAGAGTAGTAAAACAAGTAACTTGGAAATTATCTTACAGAAAAAGCAATGCAACACTTTTATTGCTAGGCTCAATCGTGGATAACAAGGGTTAATCCAGGGAATGAACCTAGAAAGATAGCAAGAAAACGAGCTGTTTTAAGGCTCTAGCTATCATAGGTTGGTAGACTTGGCGGTTTGGGAAGTTCGGGAAGTTGTGCCATGGGCAGATCGGGTAGCTGGATTCCCAATATTTCTGTTAGAGAAGTAATAGAACCCAAGATGTTCGTCAAGATATCAAATGGTGCGGTAAAAGGATCACCAAACTCTAATGTTTGCGATCCTTCTAGAGTTAGTGATTTACCTCCAGAAATAATTTCAGCGGATTTATCAGAAACTTCCTCTAATAAAAGAAAGTCTAGCTTAGAAGTGGTACTATTTTTTACCATCATCTTGATTTATATCTCCTTATATACTTTTAAGTGAAAATTTTCTAGCAAAAAAAGCATTTTAAAATTGACTTTTGCTTTCTTTACTGAATTAATTTAAACTTATTTTTTTTTCTTTGTCAGTCGAAAATATCTACAGTTTTAAAATATTTTGCAAAGTAGAAAATATCTACACCTCAAACAACACTAGTTTTAGTTTTTTTGGTTTAAAATATAGTTGTACAGAAATGAGACTCGATTTTCAAATTGCTTTTAGAGACTTTAAGCTTTGTAGGTCAAGCTTTTTGGCTACTAGTCTAGAAAAAGAACATAGCAATTAACAGTCAACATAATTTTATGATGCACAGACTAACGTCTTAAAAATGTATTGGCTTTTTGGGGTTTTAAAAGCTTATTGTAAATGAGATAAAAATCTATTTTGAATAATTTAAATAATCCCCAATATCTTGTAATCAAAGCAAAACCAATGGTTGTCTAAAAATTGACCAGTCTCAAACATAAAAACATTAACTTTTTACTGTTCTGTTCAATTAACTCTCACAATAACTAATTATGTTAACTAATATTAAAACAGAATCTCTAGACCGAAATCGGGATGAAAATTTACTCTGTCCAGTCAATCCAAATGAATTTCTGCCCCAAATTGATTGGTGGGTGACTACTGGAGGTTTAGTTCTCCTCGGTATCTTTGGTGCGGCGATCGCCTTAACTAGCATTCTTCGATACAAGGTAACTGTTAAAGCTCCTGCTACGATCAGACCTGTGGGAGAGTTACGCATTGTCCAAGCAGCTATGGAAGGCAAAATTGAAAGTATTGCAGTTAAGGAAAATCAAGAAGTAGTCAAAGGAGACATTCTGGCTTATGTAGACGATTCGCGCCTGCAAACTCAAAAAATTCAGCTCCAAGGAAACATCGAGCAAACTCAGCTAGAATTAGCTCAAATCGCGATTCAAATTGAGGCAACCACCAGACAGATTAATGCCGAAGACAATCGCCTTCAAGGTAATATTGCTGCCGCAACTGCTGAACTCAGTCGCAGCCATCGGGAATATCAGGATAGGAGTAGTACCGCTAATGCTGAAGTAGAAGAAGCAATCGCTAACTCTAACTCCACGGAAGCACAATTAAATCAAGCCCAGACAGAATTGATTGCACTACAGGCAGATCTTCGATCAGCTTGGGCTAGTCTCAAGAGAGCAAAATCTAAACGCGATCGCTACAATATCATTGCAGACTCGGGAGCATTGTCTCAAGATCAACTAGAAGAAGCCAAGTTAGATGTAGAACAACAACAACAGCAAGTGGTTGCCAAACAAGCAGCAATTCAACAACAGCACGCAAAGATTTCCCAACAACAACAAATTCTGATTGCTGCTAAGGCTAGATTAAACAACAGTCAAGTAGCTCTAAATCCCAGCCGAGCTGGGATTGAAATTGCTCAACAGCAAATTTTGCAGGCTAAAGCACAAGCTAAAGCTACTCTGGCTACTTTAAATAAAGAGCGAGAACAGTTAGTGCAACAACAGATTAAAATTCAAAATCAACTGCGTAGTGATCTTCAAGAACTTCAACAAATTGAAACAGAACTAAAAAGAACTGCAATTCGAGCAGCAGCATCTGGTATTGTTCAAAAATTGAATCTGCGTAATCCAGACCAAATCGTCAGTACTGGTGATATCATTGCCCAAATTGCTCCTAGTGATGCTCCCTTAGAAATTAGAGCTTTAGTCGCATCCCAAGATATTGAAAAAGTAGAAACTGGGGGAAAAGTACAAATGCGAGTATCTGGTTGCCCCTATCCCGACTACGGTACTCTCGGCGGTACTGTTACTGCGATCTCTCCCGATGCTAATGCCTCCCCAGAAACTCAAGCAAATAGTAGTCACCCACCCAACTTTAAACAAGCTCAGTCTACTTACGGTGTGGCAATCAAGCCCAATAGTTTATCTTTGCAAGCATCTAGTAAGGAATGTGCCGTGCGATCGGGCATGGAAGGAAAAGTCGATATTATTGCCAAAGAAGAAACAGTACTAAGGTTTATACTTAGAAAGGCTAGATTGCTAGTAGATGTCTAAATCTTTTGTTTACCAGGAGTGCCAACAATATCTCTAAAATCAGCCATAAATAAAACAAATCACACTTAGATTTCAGCAACGCCGAAAAAATGTGCAAAATGAACGGATTTAGAGCAAATTTTGTGTTTTCTAACCAAGAAAAATTGGCATTGCTGAATATATTTCTTCACAATTTTCTCATAATCCTAGGATATAAAAAATTTCAGAAATAATTAATCATCAGCAATAATGGAACTTAAAATTTAATTATTAACTACCCTTTAGCAGTTATGGGATATCTAAGGTAATTTAAAGTAATTTATAGATTTACAAAAGAGTACAAACTTTTGAGTGTAAGTCTAGTAATATACTAGTATCTTGTTTCAAGAAATATGTAATAAATCCCATCTAAGAATATTTTTAAGAGTTTAGAGATTTTACTATTGACTTATGGCTTTTTTAAAAGTAGGCAATATCGTACTCAACACTAATTACATTGCTAGTGTTAAATTGGAGAGCCATACCTTCACTGGAGAAAGAAGCCTTTCTCTGTTGATGGCAACTCCTCGATTTCCTTTGTTAGCTGGGACAGATTCAGCCTCTCCAGAATTTTATCATTATGAATGGATTCATTTTACTGGTAGGCAAGCTCAGGGTCTGAGGGATTATTACAGTAGCTACAATAATGTAATAGACCTGCTACCACAGGATGAGCCAGAACAATGTAAGAGTAATGGAGCAACCTAATTTTTAAGATAATTGCGAGAAAATTTATATATTGTTAAAAATAAGTCATCTTTCTTTGATAAAGACTGTATAATGTGAGGCGCGTCCATGATTCGCGTTTAACAGGCTTTTTAAAAGCTAAGATAATTATTTCGAGAGTATTCTAACTTCAATGAATTACGCTTATAACCTTCTGGTTTCAAGCCTGTCAAGCGAGCTTGGTCAAAAAAATAGTTTTTCTCAGACAGAGTTAGTATATGTCAACTATAGAAATAGATCGAATCAAAGTTAAATCTCACAGACGTCCCCTTAAGCCAGAAAAAGTAGCAGAGCTAAAAGAATCGATTGAGATCAATGGATTGCTCAATCCAATTACCATAGATAAAGATTACAATTTAATTGCAGGATTACACCGTCTGACTGCCTGTACGATATTAGGATTTAAAGAAATCGAATGTAACATTGTTGATTATAAAAATACGTGGCAATCGCGTTTGGCAGAAATAGACGAAAATTTGATTCGTAGTGAATTAGAAACTTTAGAGCGAGGCGAACTTTGGTTAGAGCGAGAAAAAATTCTGGAAAAAAGAGGGGTGCGAGCCAAAGCAGGAGACAATCAACACCATCGACACAAACAAGGCTCTGTTTTCGAACCCATAAAAACTACCGAACAGTTGGCTAAAGAAACAGGCTATACCAAAAGGACTTATCAATATGGCAAACAAATTGCCAGTAAAATTCTTCCAGAAGTAAAACAGGTAATTAAAGGAACTGAGATAGCAAAAAAAACTACCGCTTTACTGGAAATAGCTAGAGCTGGTAGCGCGGAAAATAAGCAAGCTGATGCAGCCCAAAAAGCTGCCAATAAAGCTCAAAAAGAAGGAGATCTAGCAGAAGCAGATCGCCAAGCCTTGATTGTAGCTAAGGCTAGAGCCAAACAAAAAGAACTACAGTTCTTGGCTTTAGCTGAAATTCAAGAACCAAAAGCTAAACCCGTTCGTAATGAGGTGCAAAATAAGGTTTGTAGTTCGAACAATCTTGCAGTCCAAGTCGATGATGAATGGCTTTTGGGTCGGCATATAGTTTACTGTGGAAATACCTCTGAGAGACAATTTATCGATCTTATTCCCTCTGAAGTAGCACTAGCAATTGTTACTTCTGCTGCGGAATGGAATCATGACTATTTAGTTGAGAAAGCGCGAGTGGTTGCGGTGGTACTAGAAGAAGATCAGATTTGCAATTTTTGTACTCGTCAGCAGATGCCCTTTCAATTTGAATTTTTATTAGGTAAATACTATATTGGTATTTTTTCGTATCACGGGATTTCTAAGCCTCGCAAACCGACAGAGATTGAAGGAATAGAAGGAATTGTGTCCTATCTAATCAATCAATATACCAATATAAATGTTGGTTTATTCGTGAGCGCACCTAATTTGGGGAATGGAGAAATTCTGCTCACTTGCGAGCGGATGGGACGTATTTGTTTTGGCGGCGATCCCGATCCTAAAATAGTCGATTGCACCATTTCTCGTTGGCAAAAGTGGACTAAGGAATGTGCCGTCGTCGAAAAATCTACTAAATCTGACAGACCAATTCATCAAATTGATAGCAATTTTAAATCGCAAATCTTAACAAAGGAAAATTACAACCAGAGTAAAAAGTCAAAACTAGCTGCTAGATAGTTAATTTCTGTACTCAATTGATGTCAAATCCGCTGTAAATTTCTAGCTCTAGATTTACAACTCAGTATATATTAAAGAATTTGATAGCCAGTTTTCCACTATTGCCATAACCTGTTGGCTTTCCGATACCAACGAAATAGACATAGTATAGACAGACCAAATTAATACAGAGCGATGTAACTGTTTTTTTGACTCTAAAATGACTTTTGTTGGATCGCAATGAGGATAAATATTTAATATCTCTTGTTCTTCCATTTTATAGCAATATCGCAGGTACAAAATTTCTTGCCTAACAAAGTTTAATTCTTTAAAAGAATTAAATAAAACTGTATGAATTATGTCTTGATAATATTTTTTTAACCATAATTTTATATATCTTGCTTGTTGGGTGGCTAGCTTTGCTAAAAGCTCTTCTTGAAGCTTATTGCGGGTCGTTAGCAAGATCGAATCAATTTCTTTTACTTTTCTGGATTTTTGATTACTCAGGACAAGAGCAATATTTTCCGCATTCATTTTTTGGCTATAGCGAAATTTTAAAATTTTTTGAGAATCATCATCTAAAGCCTGAATAGCTTCGATCAAAATCTTATCTGGTAAATTAGATAATTGAGGATTGATAAATCTTTTTTCCAAAAAAATTGTCAGATAAGATTCTAAATTTATTTCATCATCAGCAAATTGCTTAAATTTATTTAACAAAGGGGCTTCAAAATACTTATGAACATAGCGGGAAATCGTTCCTTGATGTACTCCAATTTTATTGCCTAACCTTTCTTGATTTAATAAAGCCAAGGAATGAGGATAGCATAACGGCATAATGGATAGGCGAAATTTCCAGGGTATTTTGCTGTGAATTTTTTGGTAACTATATTGGATTGTTTGTATTGTTTTTCGCAGTAGTAAATCAGTTTTTTGTAATAGATCTGGATGTTCGTCTAGACTCGTTTCTTCCAGATTGATTGATGAGCTAAATTGTTCGTAGTTGTTGATACTATAATTAGTTTCAATAATTGAGGGTTGATATCGTAACGCTTTGATACAAATATTCATCCATTTTCTAATAGTTTCCGATGTCACGTTTTCTCCTGCGGATGCTTGGAGAGGGGCATCTCTCATAAATCGTCGCGAATTATAATAATTTGCAGTTTCTCTAAAATCTTTAGCTTTAGCTTTTGGCCATCTACTTCCTTCAATTCTATGAGCATTGGAAGTGTGATTGGTTTTATAAACTAAGATAAAATATTTTAGAGCAAAGATATAACAAGATCTATGTGGTTCTGATACTCCATATCTTTCTAAAGCATCCCTTCTTTTTTTTAAAGCGCGAGCAAATTTTGTCGGGTTTTTAATTTCAATATCACACAAGATATGCCAGCTAGATGCTAATCCTAGTTTTTCTCGCATAGCATTTCTGAGTATGCTTAGAATATAAGTTTTCAAGTTAGCACCACTAGCATTGCGAGCATCGTATTTATAAAGATATTTCTGGAATTTGTCTGGTTGAAACAGAATATTATTAGTAAAATCATAAAGTTCTTGAGATTTCACTGTATAAATAGGAAACTGGCGAAAATTTCTCCAAATTAAATAACATCGATCTAAGTCAAGATATGCCAACAAATGCCAATAAGCTAATTGTTTTTCTAATTGAGCAGCCGAGCTGTCTTTGATGATTTCTAGAAAATAATTTACCCATCCAGCTTGATCGTGATGGGGATACAAATCAACTAAGCATTCCATTTTTCTTCTCAGTTTATGCTGAATCAATGGTCTAAATGGGGGAGAACCATTACGATAATTGAAATCATAAAATGTATAAAATTTACTAATTTGCATGAATTATGACAATCCTCTTACTTTAGTTCATTTGTATTGACATATTTGACATGCTCCCGATTTGATTCTCTAGTTCTGCATTCTGATTAGAAAATATTGTTAAATTCTGGATTTTGTTGTATTAATGAAGCTTGATCTTATGTTTTCTTTGGTATTAATTTCAGAGATAAATTAGATTTTACAGTTTTTCAACAAATTAACTTAATACTTTATAATTATCTATTATTGTTACTTAAATCAACTATTTTGTCTGTAGATAAAATCTACTTCTAGCAAACATAATCATTTGCTAATGGAAAGCTTAAGTCAAGCTTGAGTCGAAGAGATTAATTAAAAATATTGTAAAAATATTGTAAAAATATTGTTTATGTGGCGATTTATTCAACATCTTTAGAGCGTAATAATGAGTAGAATTGATTTATTGGTTTTATTTGATTGCGATCGCAATCGAAGATTTCTTATACTAATTCATAAAATAGTCAACAAACAATGGGATAAAGAAATTAATCGGCTATTCAGGAAAAGTTTCAAAATGGTGTTATCAATAGTTTTATATATTGAATTGGCAATGTATATTATTTCAGATTATTTAAAAATAGAAATAGAATTCGGATTAATTGTAGGCTTTTTGGCTACAATTTTGACTACAATTTTAATTTTCCAGATAACACCATTCTTAATGATTTTGCTATTAGTTAATCGCAGACATGAATTTGCGGTTGAGTTGTGTACACATTCAACGGTACTAAAAAATGTCTAGCGTTCAAATCGGCGATAAGTGGCTTTTAGGTCGGCACGTGGTGTATTGTGAAGATACGTCAAGCGACAAATTTATTAATCTTCTCCCATCTGAGATGGCTTTGGCAATAGTTACTCCTTTTGAGCATTGGAAGCATGACTATGCTATTCATAAGGCTAAAATTGTGATTGTAATTGTTGAACAAGGTCGAATATATAACTTTTTTACTCATCAACAAATGCCTTTTAAATTTGAGTTATTGATCGATAATTTATATATCGCTGTTTATTCGCTTCACTGTATTCATAGACCCAAGGAAGCGACAGAAATAGAAGGACTAGAAGGGATTATCTCTTTCCTGATCCATCAATATACAACCTGGGGAAGTTATGTATTCGCACCTTTTTTGGGAAATGGCGAAATTCTGATGACTTGTGAAAAAATGGGGCGTATCTGCGTGGCAGGGGATCAAGATCCATGTGCTGTAGCCAGAACCCTGGCACGATGGGAAAAATGGACTGATAAGCTGGCCAAAAAAGAATCAAATTAAATTTACAGATAGATTTTAGGTGGTGAAATTATTTCATGACCTCCTAAAAAATAATTCGAGCAGTCTCAAAGGAAACTGCTAGTGTTTACTATACTTTGTTTGTGCGATGATCAGGATATTTTTTAATTAAAGTTGATTTAATCAACTGACAAGATTAAGAAAATATGTTTAAACTAAAACCGAGTGCAGATTAAGTAGCATACTTATTAAAAGTACTTTATTCAAAGAAAGAAAGCTAGTTTCTTGGGATTTCATTGATTATTTCATGATATCCTAACATTCCTAATAAATCCAATTTTGGGAATGTTCAAAATTGACGGAATGGTGATGAAACAAATAATGTTTTATTACAACAAGATTTTTTATTAAATATTGAGTCTTGTAATTCCCGATCTGCATCAGAGCAAATATGTGCTATCGATTTATTTTTTGACCAACGGTCACAGCAGGCTCCGTCGTCTTACGGCGGAGTAATCTGTGACTCAGAGATATTCTTTTATCTTAAAATTTCAAAAACTCAATAGGTTAACCAATCTGAAGAGCAATTTGAGCAACGGTCAGCGATACACCGCCTTAAAAAGACGATGTTGTGCTGACTGCCTTCCGCGGTCAAAAATGTTAAGCCAAGGGAAAAATTAGTTTAGAGCTGAGCTTGCTTAACTTAACAGATAGCTAGAATCTCTGAAACAATTGTTAATTTTGGATTTTGTAGACTTTAAACGGAATTTTTGCCAAAGTAAAAACTGTATTCGCAAATTGTAGAATTTACGAATAACAAATAAAAATCAAACAATTGGTAATCCGTTATTTTATTAGCTAATGCTGATGGTTTTACAAATACCATATTTTCATCGAGTGACTGATGTTTCTTGAATGATTCATTCTTGGCTAATTTTCAAATGAGTAGTAATACAATCAAATCAAACAACGAGAAAATTAAACGTCGTAGTTTTACAGAAAGACTAGTTAAGGGGTTTATGGACGCTGGTGATTTTGCATCTCGTCTACCATACTTTACCCAAGCAGTCTTACGGCTTATTTTTCGTCATCCTGTAACTGGCACGAACATCATTCCCATCCTTGCAGATGGTCGAATCGTTTTAGCCAGAAGACACGATACTGGAAAATGGTCTTTACCAGGGGGAATGGTTGAATGGGGAGAAGAAATTGCGACCACGGTTCGACGAGAACTATTAGAGGAGACGGGATTAGAATTAATCAAAGTTTCGCGTTTGGTAGGGGTATATTCTAAACCAGATCGAGATCCAAGAGTTCATTCCATCTGCGTTGTAGTGGAAGCAGAGGTTCAAGGAGATATTAAAATCCAAGACAAGCATGAGGTCAGTGAAGTCAAAGCATTCAACCTCAAAGATTTGCCTTTAATTGGACTTTCTTACGACAATGACGACCATCTCAAGGACTATCTAAATAAAGTAACTACTTTAGCCTAAATTTTAACTATAATTAGTAGTTTTCGCTTTATTTTGAATTCAAATTAGTGGACTACAAAAGTAGTCGAGCTGGTTTCACATCTAGATTCAGCAACGTTCTAAAAACTAGATAACCAACAACGTAAGTCTATGAAGTTAAAAATTACAGACAATAAATTAAGGAGAATAACGTGACGGTAATAACCGAAGAATGGTTGGTGAAAAAAAGCCAGTTTAAAACAATTGTCGAATTGTTGAGCTGGAGAGCTAAATCTCAGCCAGAAAAAACTGCTTACACCTATCTACGTCATGGCGAAACCGAATCGGGACAGTTAACCTACAAGGAACTAGACCAAAGGGCAAGAGCCATAGCCATTAAATTGCAACAGCGACATATTCCTGGCAGCAGAGCCTTATTACTGTATCCACCAGGATTAGAATTCATTGTTGGTTTATTTGGATGTTGGTATGCAGGTATCGTTCCCGTACCTGCTTATCCACCAAGACGCAATCAAAATCTTTTGCGGCTCCAAGCAATTGTTGAGAATGCTCAAGCCTCTGTTGTGCTTACCACCGAAACTCTAGTCACTAACCTCCAAAAACGTATTACCGATTATCATGACTTGGCTGAAATACCATGGCTACCCACCAATGATATATTCTATTCATCCGAGCTTGACTGGTATCCACCATTCATTGATGGCGATCGCTTGGCTTTATTACAGTATACTTCTGGTTCTACAGGAACTCCTAAGGGAGTGATGATTACTCATAGCAATCTTTGGCATAACCTCAATGCTATTTACCAAGGTTTTGGTCATAGTCAGGATAGTCAAGGGGTTATTTGGCTACCACCCTATCATGATATGGGATTGATCGGAGGAGTATTGCAACCACTTTATGGTGGTTTTGAAGTAACTCTGATGGCTCCTGTAGACTTCCTGCAAAAACCCTGGCGTTGGCTTCAAGCGATCTCTCGCTATCGGGCAACTACTAGCGGTGGACCTAATTTTGCTTACGAATTATGCGTCCGCAAGGTTACTGAAGCACAGTTAGCTAGTTTGGACTTAAGCAGTTGGGAGGTGGCATTTACTGGAGCAGAGCCAATTAATGCAGCTACCTTAGACCAATTCGCCGCTACTTTTGCCCCCTGCGGATTTCGACGAGAAGCATTTTATCCTTGCTATGGTATGGCAGAAACTACACTGATGATTTCTGGCGGAGTGAAAACCGCTCTTCCTGTGCTGCGTACTATCAAGGCTGACTCTCTCAAGCAACACCAAATTATAGAGTCTCAAAAAGTAACGGAAGAACTTAGTGTAGTAGTTGGTTGCGGTCAAAGCTTAAAGGATCAGACAGTTATCGTCGTCGATCCTGAAACTAAAATCAGATGCGACTCCGAAAGAGTGGGAGAAATATGGGTAGCAGGTCCATCGGTAGCCCAAGGTTATTGGCAAAGACCGCAAGAGACAGAACAAGCATTTAAGGCATATCTTACCGATACTGAAGAAGGACCTTTTCTCCGTACTGGAGACTTGGGATTTATCAGCGAGGGAGAACTATATGTTACGGGAAGAATTAAAGATGCAATAATTATTCGAGGGCAAAATCACTATCCTACAGACATTGAAAGAACTGTAGAAACTAGTCATCCAGCTTTGAGGCTTGGGTGTGGCGCAGCTTTTGGTGTAGAGGTCAAAGGGAAAGAACGATTGGTAGTAGTTCAGGAAGTAGAACGTTCTTACCTACGTCGGCTAAATACCCCAGAAGTAGTAGGGCAAATACGTCAACAGGTAGCAAGTCAACATGGTCTGGAGATTTATGCTGCGGTACTAGTAAAAACAGGCAGTATACCCAAAACCTCAAGTGGTAAAATTCGCCGTTATGCCTGTCGAGATGATTTTCAAAGGGGCAACTTAAATGTGGTTTCAGATTGGAGCGAAAATCCTCATGGTAAATCTGAATTTGTGCAGTTATGGACTAAAACCGAGTCTCTGTTAAAGAAACTACAACCAAGTGAATAAAATTTAAATCTGTAAACTACTCGATCGCCAAAGGTATAGAAAAATGATCGTAACTACTAAAAACGACCGCCAAATTGATATTGAGCAGCTAATTGATCGACTTGATGAATTTAATGAACTACACCCTTTAGACTTTCGCCTGGCTTTTGGTTTGACCCACGAACAGGCAGCAGAAGAACTCTGTCTAGAACCCCAAACGATGAGGGCTTATTTGAAAAATAATCCATCTCGGCGAGTGAAGAAACTAGCAGCAACCATTGCCAAAAGATGGCTTACTGAAGAACGTCCCCTAGTTGACAGCACTTACTTAACCGATCCTCGCTAGGGATTGCGTATTTTATATTGGTTATTTAAGGCAGTTTTCGGATAGGTAAACCATAAACTTGTTGCGAATTAACTCGAAAAAATAGGCAAAACCCTTGTCAATCAAGGCATTCAACGATTTCTAAGTACAAACATCTGTAAGTCTTATTTGATAAGCTTTTCAGCCGTTTAAAATTTTATTACGCAACAAGTCTCATATCTAAACCTCTAAGAGCAACAAAACTCACTGAAGACTGAGTTTTAGACTGACTCTAGTTCACGGGATAAATTGGTCACCAAATATTCAATGATCGCATCTGTATGAACCCCTGCTAATTTGGCGATCGCTTTGGCTCTGTCTCTATCTTGACTGCAAGGGTTTGACTTTATAAATCCAGCAGCTTCAGACTCTGCTAGCAAAGTACAATAAACCTCAAGATAAATTTTGGCATAGTCGTGATTATGTTGATTCATCTGTACTGCCTTGATTAATGATGTTTTTTATTGTAAGTCAGTCCACCTAAAACAAAAACTATTTTGTGTTGAATAAAGTAGAGCTACTTATTTTGTTACTTATCTTATAATAAATAGAAATAGATTTATTTCAGGGTAACAAAATTTATGATTCAATTGACAATTCAGGTGTTGTAAATTGAATTTATAACACCCTAATTGCTTAACTTTACTTTTATCACTAATATATGAAGATTACGTGAATATTAAATTAAATACTCATGATACAGAAAATTTTAGCCCACTATTTTTAGCCCACTATGCTCCTAAGTTAGATTGATCTCCCATACTTATTCTACATTCTGGAAACTGGGAAAATCTCAGCAAAATCTCAGATGCAAGAGGTTATTCCTCTTCGATCACTTTCCGAGAGGGATCGATCCAAAAAGAGAATTACAGCCATTTTTTGATGTTAATTTTTGTTATTAGTAGTTAATAGAAACTGGGAGCAAAAATAATAGTGCCAAATATTTTATTAGGAGTACAAAATGAAAATTCAAAGTGTCATCGGTATTGATGGCTATACTTTGTTAATTTATCGCTCTTTAGATCGGCTATATCGTTTTAGTATTATTGACTTTGCTGGCATCACATTTGACTTTGACAGTGATTTTTTAACTGCCAAAGAAGCAAATATCCAAGGTCGAATAGCAGTAGAACTTGCCTGTGTTTTTGACTCTCAGTACACAACCGATTAGATAGCTCAAATAAAAAATCAACTAATGTAGATTTTTCATACAGACAAAATTATCGAACTGGGTTTAAATATAACTAGTAAGTTAAATAAGAGTAAGCAAGCAAGATACATAGTTATCTTCAGTAATGCAAAGTGCTGGCATTGGTTGGGAATTTGGTTAGTACTATTGTGCAGGCATATCGAGGTCAAAATTAGCTGACTAATAGGAGGAAAAGGAATTAGAGCTAATCTAGTTTTTATCCCCAAAAACTCAAATATATGTAGCACTTCAGATGAATGCCTTTAGAATTTACCTAATTCTTAGCTGAGATTTTGAACTCTAAGTAGTTGAGGTAGCAAGATAGATAAATGTCATGGGTTGATAAATTCTATCGATAGTAAATTTATTTCTGCCCGTGATCCCTGTAATCGACCTGCAACTTTTAAAGAGGGAATAACTAATGTGGGCTATCGACCCCAAAAGCGGCAAAAAGGTTGAATTCTTCAATCGCGCAGAAGCTAAAAAAAAACTCAACATTAGTGAAGCTACATTTCACAAATACATCAATGTACTAGTCGTTAGCTGGAAAGACAAATTTCAATATATACCGAAGCAGACTCATTGGAGTGATTATCAAGTTTATTGTCTGGACTTTGTTAAACGCTTGTTTCAAACAGGACGTAATGAATCAGAAGTTATAAACTACATCAAACTCTATGAAATACCGGCTTTCGAGGATAATTCCAGTACCGATGACGGCATTTTCAGTTCCTGACCCAGGCAAGGAAAGTTATTATGAGAAAATCGATGTCATTACAATCAGAGAAAAAAGAGCAAATCAAGCTCAAAACTGATTCCAAGCAACGCAATAAGACAACTATAGCCAATGCTCGGTTACAAAAAATACAAAGCAAATTTGGCTGGGCAGCGGTTATAATTCCTTTTTTGGGTTTGCTGGTGGCAGTTGGGTCAATTCCTTACATTGGCATCGATCCCATAGTAATATGGCTATCCATCGCCATGTATATTTTGACTACCCTAGGTTTGGAGCTAGGTTTTCATCGTTATTTTTCCCACCGTGCTTTCCAAACAACTACTCCCATTCGAGCCATACTTGCCATTTTTGGTTCGATGGCGGGAGTGGGTCACATTATTCACTGGGTAAGTCATCATCGGGGGCATCATCAAGGTAGCGATCTCCCTGGCGATCCCCATTCTCCCCACCTTAATGCGGAAGGGCAAGATCTCCAAGGAATACAAGGTTTGTGGCACGCACACATCGGCTGGTTTTTTGTGAGTGAATTTCCCAATGTATTATTGACCAAAGATTTATTGCGGGATCCCCTAATTACCAAAATCAATCAACTATATCTATTTTGGGTAATTCTCGGTTTTGCGATTCCCGCAGCTTTGGGAGGAATCCTAATCGGAACTTGGAGCGGAGTTTTTCAGGGATTGCTTTGGGGCGGATTTGTGCGGGTGTTTTTGGCACATCATGCTTTCTGGAGCATTAATTCAATTTGCCATGTCTACGGCAATCGTCCTTTTAACACGGGCGATCGCAGTACCAACAATATCTGGTTAGCTATTCCCACTATGGGAGAGTCTTGGCATAACAACCATCATGCCTTTGCTAACTCGGCAATTGTAGGCTTGCACTGGTGGCAAATTGACCCTAGTGCCTGGATTGTGCGAGGACTGAAAATATTGGGTTTGGTTTGGGACGTTAAGACTCCTTCGGTGACAGCGATCGAGTCTAAGAAAGCTTGAGTTGAATAATTTTTCTGGGGAATTAGACGATGAATATCACGATTGAAAATAAATATTTGCAAGATGCCTACAAAAGATTGAGCTTCTTGATCGTTCTCATACCTACAGTTTCGGCTGTAATCGGTCTGGGATTAGTTTATCGGTCTGGAATTAGTGCTTGGGAAATCGGACTGTTAGTCGGGATGTTTACTCTAACCACAATTGGGCTAGAAGTTGGTTTTCATCGTTATTTTTCCCATCATGCTTTCCAAACCAATACTGTTATCCGCATTATACTAGCTGTTCTTGGCTCTATGGGGGCTGGTGGTGGAGTTATCTATTGGGTAGCCCATCACCGTCGTCATCATCAATATACCGACTTACCGGGAGATATTCATTCTCCCCATTTACACGGCGATGGTATTGGCGGACACCTGCGGGGACTGTGGCACGCTCATGTGGGCTGGATTTTCCAAGGAGAAATTACCAATTCCATCCTCTTTGCTAAAGACTTGTTGCGAGATCCAATTATCGCTAAAGTCAATCGACTCCAGTTAGTTTGGGTGATTTTGGGTTTGGTTTTGCCCGCTGTTGCGGGAGGAATCATCACTGGAACTTGGTCTGGAGTGTGGCACGGACTACTTTGGGGAGGACTGGTGCGAATCTTTTTGGTGCATCAGTTTATCTGGAGTACCAATTCCATTTGTCACCTTTATGGCAGTCGTCCTTTTGTTACTGGCGATCGCAGTACCAATAATTTCTGGCTAGCCATACCTACCTTGGGGCAATCTTGGCACAATAACCACCATGCTTTCCCCAACTCAGCAATTGTAGGCTTGCATTGGTGGCAAATCGATCTTAGTGCTTGGCTGATTCGCAGTTTAGAAGCAGTTGGTTTGGTGTGGAATGTCAAAACTCCCAAAGCTGCTACAGTCGAGTCCAAAAAGATCGTCTAGTTACAAGGGTTAAAGCAATCACAATTATATAAGTTGAAACAATGGAACTTGATAAATTTGTAATGACTGACCAGTCAACAGTGACTTCAGACCAGTACGATTTCGTTGCTGAAGATGATATCTGCGATCTACCCACAACTTCAGAAATTCAGACTTGGATGATTTCTTATTTAGCCCAGATGCTAGAAGTCAATCCAGATGAGATTGATATTACTATTCCCTTCGATCGCTATGGTCTCGATTCATCAGCAGTAGTGGGCATGACTGGCGACCTCGAAGACTGGTTGAAAATCGAACTCGACCCTACCCTAGTTTATGATTACCCTACGATTAAAGCTTTGACCAAACACATAGCTGAGGAATTGTAGCTATTTACTAGAAATTATTGCCAGATTAACCCTTCTCTCCTGTTTAGAAGTGTTTAGAAGCTACTTCCTAATTATCCCCAGCTAAATGCTCAATCTATATTATTTTCTCAACACCTCATGGTAGATACTATTGATAATTCCGCCACTCGCCCCCAGGCGAAGGCTACAGCCGAAAAACGTCAACGCAGACATCTTAAAGTAATTAATACTACTTATCATAGCAATACTGATTCAGACTACACCGAAAACATCGAGTTGCTAGATAAAAGCTTTAAATACAGCGATCATAGTAGTTATTATTGGAGCCAGCCAGAGCATTCACTCTTATATGGCACTCCCCTTTATCAGGCTGCTTCTCCTGACCAAAAATTAGCCTTAAATCACCTCCACTGGTTTACCAAATACAATTACACTGCCGAAACAGAAACCGAAACTATTGCTTTTAATCAAATTACCTCTAGTGTATTTAAAGCCATTGGCGGTTACGAAACGGTCTGCCAAGAACTGGATCTCGAAACCGAGCAAGAATATACTCACGTTCATGCCTTTCGTAAGATGGGATTGATGACTGCGATCGCTTTAGTCGGCAAGAAACCATTACAAAACTTACAAAGATCTCACTCCTATAAATCAAATTTAGGTCACAATTCCTGGGTAACATCTCAATATTATGCCCTCCGTTACCTAGCCAAAAATATGCTCAAAAGTAAAGAAGCATATTATTCTGCTTATCTCAGTCAACTAGAAGCCAAAGAAAAGTTTGTCGTTACGACTCCTACTAAGGGAATCTTAGGAAGAGGGATCTCTAGTTCTTATCAGGGTTTCTTTACCTTCAATTGGGGATCTGGTTCGCCTTTCTTGGCTTGTCAATACTATGCAGCCAGGATGATGGGGAATATCTTACTCAAAGGCATGGAATATCCCTTGGTTAAGTATTACCGCCAACTCAAAAAAGAGGGAGAGTTTGTTCCCGCACCCACCGCAGTATCCTATTACCACCATTTAGATGAAGCCTATCACACCACTATGTCTCGGGTTTTATCTAAAGATATGTATAAAGATTTCTCTCCTCCGACAGCATATGAAAAATTTGTGGCCAATATGTCGATTTACATGGTGCAACGGGCAAGCTTTGGCGGTATGTCTGGGGTCTTTCCCCACCGCTATCTCCAAGATGATCGCTTTTTAATGACTTTTATTTACGAACTATTACAATCCCCCTTATTTGGGATGTCTAGTCCTGAAGCTCTTCATTGGTTAGAAAAGTCTTTCTGTCAAGAACACGAAGGTTTTTATCTGGCAAAGAACAATCATCAGCATCTTCTCCTCGCCTTCCAACGCTTTTTCGAAGATTTTGATTATCTTTGGTCTGTCAACCGCGAGATGAAGCTCATGGCTGCGGGGGGTAACATCGCCAGAGCAATTCAAAATAACACCAAAACCTTTAAGGAATTTTCTCGACTTGCCGTTAGCTAGGGCATGTCATCAAAACTAACAAAATTGTCATAGTATCATCCAGTAAGCAGGTTTGCCATGGAACCCATCGCAATTATCGGCATTGGCTGCCGTTTCCCCAAAACAAATAACCCAGAAGAATTTTGGCATTTGTTACGTCACGGAATAGATGCCATCACTGAAGTTCCTCCTCAAAGATGGAACGTTGACGCTCTCTACGATCCCCATCTAGGTAAAACAGGAACCATGAGTACCAGGTGGGGCGGATTTTTAGAGCAGGTAGATCGATTCGAGCCGAGCTTCTTTGGAATCTCCCCCCGCGAAGCCGCACAGATAGATCCCCAACATCGACTGTTATTAGAAGTAACCTGGGAAGCGATCGAAAATGCGGGGATTACGACCGCCGAGCTAGAGGGGACACAAACTGGTGTATACGTCGGTCTGAGCAATATAGACTATCACAGAATGGTTTATCAAGACTGGGATCGCCTCAATGCTTATAGTGGTGTTGGTACGGGTCCTAGCATTGCTTCCAATCGTTTATCCTATCTACTCGACCTCCACGGTCCGAGTATGACGATTGATACGGCTTGCTCGTCCTCCTTGGTAGCCATCCATCTAGCTAGTCAGAGTCTGAGATACGGAGAATCTAATCTTTGTCTGGTGGGAGGAGTAAACTTAATGCTCTCTCCTGAGCCGACTATCACCTTTTCTCAAGCACGGATGATGGCTGCTGACGGTCGCTGTAAAACCTTTGATGCTGCTGCCGATGGCTATGTAAGGGGAGAGGGGTGTGGTGTAGTCATATTAAAACGTCTCACGGATGCCCTCCAAGACGGAGATAATATTCAAGCAATTATTCGCGGCTCGGCAATCAACCAAGATGGTACGAGCAACGGCATAACTGCCCCCAATGGGCCATCTCAGCAAGCGGTCATTCGTCAAGCCCTTAAAAATGCTGAGGTAGAGCCAGAGCAAATTAGCTATGTTGAAGCTCACGGTACGGGAACTTCTTTGGGAGACCCGATTGAGGTCAAATCTCTTAAAGCTATCTTTGGTAAAAATCGCGACCCAGATCGCCCCTGTGGCATTGGTTCGGTCAAAACTAATATCGGTCATTTAGAATCGGCAGCGGGCATGGCGGGTCTAATCAAAGTAGTTTTACAACTACAACATCGTGAGATTGCCCCGCACCTCCATCTCAAGCAACTCAATCGTTATATTTCTTTTGAAGGAGTACCCCTATTTATTCCGACCGAACATCAGCCTTGGTTGAGCGATACAAATCGCTTTGCTGGCATCAGTGCTTTTAGCTTTGGTGGAACTAATGTTCATCTAGTAGTTGAAGAAGGGACCCGAACAACATCTAAAACTACAAAAATTGAGCGTCCTTGCCAGCTATTAAGTCTCTCGGCTAAGAGTGAATCTGCTTTAGTGGAATTAGCACGACGGTATCGCGATTTCTCAACATCTCATCCCCAAGTAGAATTGGCAGATTTGTGCTTTACCGCCAACACAGGCAGGGAACATTTCCAGTATCGTCTTGGTGTAGTCGCAGAATCGGCAACGCAGTTGAGCAAACAACTCGATGATTTTAGCCAGGGTCAAGAAGTCTCCCAGCTAGTTACAGGACAGGTTCGCCTTCGAAGAGCGCCCAAGGTCGCCTTTCTCTTCACAGGACAGGGTTCGCAGTACGTCGGTATGGGACAAGAACTCTACCAAACATCTCCTCTCTTCCGACAAACCCTCGATCGCTGTGCCGAGATTTTAAAACCCGAACTAGACAAACCCCTACTAGAAATTCTCTATCCGGCAATTTCCCAGAACGGTCATTCTGCCCTGCACCAAACTGCTTACACCCAACCGGCACTTTTTGCTCTCGAATATGCCCTGGCTCAACTATGGCTTTCTTGGGGAGTACGTCCTACGATGGTCATGGGTCATAGTTTGGGGGAATATGTCGCTGCTTGTGTCGCTGGCGTGTTTAGC